>MDSZ01272196.1_pt1 | contig 57604 bp, 54 predicted proteins | sample 811201 | NCBI WGS metagenome assembly MDSZ01 (sample SAMN05326647, study PRJNA326480) | marine metagenome | isolation source: seawater | place: Indian Ocean: North | collected 2010
AGGTGGTGCGGGATGAGTACCTGAAGCACATATTCGACATGAGAGGGCAGATTTACGCGCCCCTCATGAAGTCTTTCGCCGTGATCCTGGGGCTGCTGGCAGAGAAGCACCAGGGCCAATTCAAACCGGGGGCCTAGCGCTGATGAGCGAGAAGAAAGACCTTCGCGGGTACACGGGCACCCGTAAGAAACCGCCGCGCGATGCTGCTGAAAAGCTGCTCGAGCTGGCCGCAGCCGGTTACAACAAGAAGGGCCTGGCCTATCGACTGGGCACCACGGTTGAAACCCTGAACAAATGGCTCGAGTTGTATCCCGAGCTGCAGCAGGCCTTGGACGAGGGGCGGGAGCGCGAGCATAACGCGCTCTTCACGGCTCTTTACGACAGCGCCACCAAGGGCGGCAACGTCACCGCGGCGATCTTCCTGCTGAAAGCCCGCCACGGCTATCGCGAGGGTGACCAGGCGGAAATCGCCAACCGCGTCAGCGTGGTGTTCGAGATGCCCGGCGCCATGAAGCTGGAAGACTTCACGAAAGACGTAACACCTCGCGGTGGGGAGCGTGGGCATGATTGAGTTCAATGGCTTCCAAGAGCGCTTGATGCTGCTTCCTGAAGAACTGGACGTCTTCTGTGGCGGCGGCCGGGGAGGTGGCAAGTCCTATGGGCTGGCGCTGCTGTGTTTACGCCACGTCGAGCAATACGGTGATAAGGCGCGGATTCTCTACTTGCGCCGCACCTACAAGGGCCTGGCCGACTTCGAGCTGGTCTGTCGTGAGCTGTTCGGGACGGTCTACAGCACAGCGGCACGCTACAACGCCGCAGAGCACGTCTGGCGCTTCCCGAATGGTGGCTACCTGGAGCTTGGCCAACTCGAAAGCCACGCCGACTACACCAAATACCAGGGCCGATCGTTCACGTTGCTGTTGGTGGACGAGGCCGGCCAGTACCCGACCCCTGACTTGCTTGATCTGATGCGCTCGAACCTGCGCGGCCCGAAGGACATGCCGATTCGCATGATCATCGCGGCCAACCCTGGCGGTCCAGGGCATTACTGGCTGGCCAAGCGCTACGTCTTCACCACCGCGCCCTGGAAACCCTTCCTCGAGCCCAAGAGTAAGCGCCAGTGGGTCTATGCGCCGTCGACCTTCGACAGCAACCGCTTCATCGATACCGAGCAGTACAAGGATCAGCTGGAGTCAGCGTGTCCGGATGACCCGGAACTGCTGCGGGCATGGTCAACCGGTGATTGGGCGGTGAACCGAGGCGCTTACTTTGCGAGTGTCCTGGACGAAAGCCGGAACGCGGTAGACCCGTGGGATCACATTCCACATGGGTGGACGACTTACCTCACACACGACTTCGGCAGCAGCGCGCCCAGCGCGACCTACGTGGTTGCCAAGTCGCCAGGTGGTGTCGGGCCTGATGGCAAGTTCTACCCTCGCGACAGCCTGGTGCTGGTCGACGAGCTGGCGACTTGTAAGCGAGACAACCCGAATGCCGGCTTGAACTGGACCGTGCCCATCCTAGCCGAGGAAATCATTTCGATGTGCAAGCGCTGGCAGATCAAGCCCGCTGGCGTTGCCGATGATGCGATCTTTGCAAAGGGAGGCCATGCGGCCGGCTCGATCGCGGACGAGTTCTCCCGCTGTGGCGTGCGCTTCGACCCTGCCAAGAAGGCCGACCGCATCACCGGCTGGAACATCATGCGCCGGCTGCTCGCCGATGCCGGCCAGGTCGATAAGCCGGGGCTCTACATCAGCCGATCCTGCAGCTACCTATGGGAAACCCTGCCGACCCTTGCCCGCGATCAGAAGCGCATCGAGGACGTCGATAGTTCAGGCCCTGACCATGGCGCCGACGCTGTGCGGTATGGATGCTTGAGGCAGGCTAGAGCGGTGAGCAGCGTACCGCTCAGAATGTGATGGTGCTGGGCTTCACGAGATCAGGCATGATCCAGCTATTTCTGATGGCTGGATCATTTCGATGAAGCTAGTGACATTGGCGCGTTGGGCGGAACTCACCTTTGAGGATCCGCCATCTGTTACAACCCTGCGCATGTGGGCCAGGACGAACCGTTTCGACCCGCCAGCGCAGAAGGTTGGTCGTTCTTACTATGTGGCGATTGGTTCCAAGTATCGCGAACCTCCGCAACCAGAGTTCATCCCGCAGGATAACTCACTGGTTAGTCGAATGATTCGTGATATGGCCGGCTACCCATCAAAGCGAATAGGCAACTAGCCCAGTATTGCCTGCAATGTCGACGTTTCGTTGACTCACTGCCCCATGATCTGCCGGTAGCGGCGCTGGTATTCCTCATAAGAGAGGCCAGTTTCGCTCTTGAGTTGCTGGAGCTGTTGTTGCTGCCACTGATCTTTTGACAGTGCTCCAGCCGGTGCCGGGGTAGGCGCCAGAGCACGTACCGGCTGCGCTTGCTGGGCCTCGTTGAGGTTCCCGATGCACTGGTAGGTGTGGACGACCTGGCCGGCCACGCAGGTCCCGAATCCGTCACGCTGATGGCAGTTCTGCGTCATGCCGCCGAACGCCTCGGCATCGCTATAGCCCCAAACACGGCACTTCGACTTTGCGATCGATTGGGCCTGAGCGGGATTCACCACTGGGGATTCGAACTGGCGGAAGTCATAGGCCATGTCGACCGTACCGTCGGCGCGGCTACCGCCCATCGCATAGAAGTCTTTCTTGGTTGCACAGCCTGTGATCGTAATGGCTGCGATCAGCGCCAGAAGGGCCTTGGTTGCGATTGACGCGATGTTCTGATGGGAGTTGTGCATTTCGACCTCCATGCCTGAAAAGTTGCATAGTGCCACTATGATGACCGCGCTGACTATACGACTAGGGGATATGTTGGCGAGGCGTTGAAGCGCGTTTTCACGATTACCACGAACGCTAAAAAAGGGTGGTCAAAAAGTGATCGATTGGGAAGGGCGAGCAGGGGGTACTTTCGGTTTTAGGTATACGATTAGGTATATGCGTGTGGCCTTGTAAGTGACAAGTTCAGTATTTACGGTGCTTGTGGCTTGCAGTTCTAGTCCGGCTTCGGCACCATCTAGCGAAACACGATCTCTGGCGATCCCCAACTCCTGGGGTCTCTTCTCCCGCCATCGCCGCAGAGGCGGGCAGCCGACTATCCACACAGCTATCTTGTGCCTCGCTCAGGATAGCGAGTAACGCGCCAGCCTCTCGAATCTCCATGGCTTTCCTGCCCCAGCACCGACCTGGCCTCCGCGCTCACGCACTAACGTCTCACAGTCCTTGCGCCATCACAGACAGGTGACGTTCCATGCCTGCTCAGGTGCTGCACGGCAGGTTCGTGTCAGATGCCGCATTGGCTGCCTTTCCAGTTCCGCGCCGGGTCATTTTTCATTTGATACGGCCACTGATTCAAGATAGCTTCATGAGTGACTAGTCACGGAGCCCTCTGTAACCAAGGCTTTCATGGTCTTTTTTCAAGATGGTCGAGATTGTTTTTTGAGATAATCCTGCGTATGTCGCCATTTGCTCATCATGAACTCCAGCTTCTGAACCCTTCCTTCGCTTCGCCTCTGGTGGATGTGCTCAACGAGCTCGAGCACCTGCGGCGCTTGCAGCTACAGGGCAGTACGCCGTTGCCGGTGTTCTACCAGTTGAAAGGCATCTTCCACATGCTGGAGAGCCTGGGTTCGGCTCGGATCGAGGGTAACCACACGACACTGGCGGATTACGTCGAAAGCAAGGTCGAGGGGCGGCAGCAGGAGAGCGACCAGTTGCGGGAGGTCGCGAACATCGAACGGGCGATGGAGTACATCGAGAGCTCGATGAGCCCCGGAGATACGCTGTCCGAGCATTTCATCCGCGAGCTGCATCAGCTTGCTGTCGACGATCTGGAAAGAGAGGGTGACCGCACACCCGGAGCCTATCGGTCGGGGGGCGTCCGTATTTCCCAGTCGCCCCATGTTCCACCTGATGCGGTTTCCGTCCCCGGTTACATGAGCGAACTGGTCGATTTCGTGAACCGGCCTGATCCATCCAAGTACGACCTGATGAAGGTGGCGCTGGCTCATCACCGTTTTGGCTGGGTCCACCCGTTCGGTAACGGCAACGGGCGCGTGGTGAGGCTTCTGACCTACGCGTTGCTGATCAAGTACGGTTTCAACGTGAACGTCGGTGGCCGGTTGCTGAATCCTACGGCGGTCTTCTGCAATGACCGTGAGCGTTACTACGCCATGCTTTCCGGCGCGGACGGCGGCACAGCGGAGGGGCTGGAAAACTGGTGTATCTATGTTCTGGAGGGTGTGCGCGACGAGCTGGACAAGGTGGATCGCCTGACGGATTTCGAGTACCTGACCCGGCATATCCTCAATCCCGCCGTGGATATCGCGCGCAATCGCAGCCTGATCACGGCGACCGAGGAGGGCGTGCTCAAGCTCGCCATCAGGAAAGGTGTGGTGAAGTCTGCGGACCTTGCGCCTGCGCTGCCTGGGTTGACCGCCAATCAGCGGACCTACCAGCTGAAGAAGCTGGTCGACCAGGGCATGCTTCGCCCGGTCGCCGAGGGTTCCAGGCAGTACACGATCGGTTTCTCCAACAACTACCTGATCCGTGGCGTCGTCAAGGCACTAAGGGACGAAGGCTTCATCCCGGAGCCCGTCGTAGGCGTCTGACCTGCGCCAAGCCCCGTGACCGTCAGGCATCACGCTTGAGAGCGTTGCCCGAGCGCGGTCATTGTCATCTTTCCTTCTCCGCTCCGTCACATCGCTGCCACCGCGATTGGTTGCAATCGCAGCAAACCTCTGGAGGATGCTGCGATGCAGATAGGCGTGATTGGAGCAGGCTACGTGGGCTTGGTGACGGCGACCTGCTTTGCCGAGATGGGCAACCGGGTGATCTGCGTCGAGCGTGATCCGCAGCGGGTCGCGATGCTCTCCCGAGGTGAGGTGCCGATCTACGAACCGGGGCTTGAGGCGATGCTCAAGGCGCAGCTCGCCAGCGGCCAGCTCAGCTTCACCTCCCAGCTGCGCGCCGGCATCCGGCGGGCCGAGGTGGTGTTCATCGCCGTGGGCACGCCGAGCGGCGAGGATGGCTCGGCGGACCTGACGCACGTGCTGGCGGTTGCCGACGAACTGGGGGAACAGCTCGATCACAGCTGCCTGGTCGTGGACAAGTCCACCGTGCCGGTCGGCACCGCTGGCCGGGTGGAGCAGCGTGTCAACGCGGGGCTGGTGCGGCGTGGGCTGCGTGCACGCGTGGTGGTGGCAAGCAATCCCGAGTTCCTCAAGGAGGGCTCTGCCGTCGAGGACTTCATGCGCCCGGACCGGGTCATCGTGGGTTGTGACGACGAGCGTGGCCGCGAGCTGTTGCGCCGGCTGTACGCGCCGTTCCTGCGCAACCACGACCGCCTGCTCTGCATGGGCGTGCGTGCCGCCGAGTTCAGCAAGTACGCGGCCAATGCCTTTCTCGCCACCAAGATCTCCTTCATCAACGAGATGGCCGGCATCTGTGCGCGCCTGGGCGTGGACGTCGAGGAGGTCCGCCGTGGTATCGGCAGCGACCGACGCATCGGCACGCACTTCATCTACGCCGGCTGCGGTTACGGCGGCTCGTGCTTTCCCAAGGACGTGAAGGCGCTGATCCGCACCGCCGAGCATGAAGGCATCGAGCCGGGCATCCTGCGCGCGGTCGAAGCGCGCAACGCGCTGCAGAAGACCCTGCTGTTCCAGGCCTTGCGCGAACACTTCAACGGTCATTTCCAGGGGCGGGTCATCGCGCTCTGGGGCCTGGCGTTCAAGCCTGGCACCGACGACCTGCGCGAAGCGCCGAGTCTGGTGCTGCTGGAGGCGTTGCTCACGGCGGGGGCGCGGGTCCAGGCCTGCGACCCGGTAGCCACTGCCGGCGTGGCTGCGTGCTACGCCGCAGCGGTCGAATCGGGGCAGTTGCTGCTGAGCGATTCGCCCTATGCGGCGACCCAGGGAGCCGACGCGCTGGTGCTGGTGACCGAGTGGAAGCAATTCCGTCAGCCGGACTTTCCACGCATACGCGGGGCGATGCGCATGCCGGTGCTGTTCGATGGGCGCAACATCTACGACGCGGCTCAGCTGGCCGAGCAGGGATTTTTGTACCGCGGCATCGGTCGGCCCGCAGTCGGCAGTTGTAAGGCCAGCGCGGCTTGATAGACTGGGCGCGCCATTCATCCTCCATCAGGGAGTCCCATGATCAAGAAATGCCTGTTCCCCGCCGCCGGTTACGGTACCCGCTTTCTGCCCGCCACCAAGGCCATGCCGAAAGAAATGTTGCCGGTGGTGAACAAGCCACTGATTCAATATGGGGTCGAAGAGGCACTCGAGGCTGGCCTTAGCCAGATCTCCATCGTTACCGGTCGCGGCAAGCGCGCTCTGGAAGACCATTTCGACGTCAGCTACGAGCTCGAGCACCAGATCAAGGGCACCGACAAGGAAAAATACCTGGTCGGCATTCGCCGCCTGATCGACGAGTGCAGCTTTTCCTACACCCGCCAGGTCGAGATGAAAGGCCTGGGTCACGCCATTCTGTGCGGCCAGCCGCTGATCGGCGACGAGCCGTTCGCCGTGGTTCTGGCCGACGACCTGTGCCTGAACCTGGAAGGCGACAGCGTGCTGGCGCAGATGGTCAAGCTGTACAACCAGTTCCGCTGCTCCATCGTCGCGATCCAGGAAGTCCCGCGGGACGAAACCTACAAGTACGGTGTAATCGACGGCGAGATGATCCGTGACGACATCTACCGGGTCAGCAACATGGTGGAGAAGCCCAAGCCGGAAGACGCGCCGTCGAACCTGGCGATCATCGGCCGCTACATCCTCACGCAGGATATCTTCGACCTGATTCGCAGCACCCCGCCCGGCAAGGGCGGTGAAATCCAGATTACCGATGCGCTGATGCGCCAGGCCCAGCAGGGCTGCGTGATGGCCTACAAGTTCAAGGGCCAGCGCTTCGACTGCGGCAGTGCCGAGGGCTACATCGAGGCGACCAACTTCTGCTTCGAGAATCTGTACAAGACCGGCAAGGCGCTCTGATACGCACGCCGATCGACACGACGCCACCTTCGGGTGGCGTCGTGCTTTTCAGGGGATCGGCATCTGCTCCGAACCCGGCCCCAGAGGCTGGCCGTAGCTGAATTCCACGTAGTTGCCTGCGGGATCGCGCAGGCCACAGTAGTAGCCGACCGGGTAGGGCTCGTCGCGCGGCGGCCAGATCAGGCAGCCGTCGGCGGCAGCCATGGCGGCAATGCGCTCGACGTCGGCGCGACTTTCCAGCGCGAAACCGAAGTGGCTGTAGTCGTCTGCGGCCAGATGCCTGTCCTGGCCACCGGGCATGATGACGAAGATGAACTGGTGTTCCTTGCCGGGTTCGGCCATCCAGACGATGCGCGTGCCCTTGCCCGGACGCTGGTGGATCACCTGCATGCCGCAGTAGCGGCGATAGAAATCGATGCAGGCGTCCAGGTCCGGTACATGGAGGGCGATGTGGGTCAGGGCAGGGCGCATGGCGTACACCTCCTGGACTCAGCTTAGCCGCTGGCTTTCGGGTATGCTGGCGACCTGTTCAAGGAGGCCGCAATGAGTTACGACTTCGATCTCTTCGTTATCGGTGCCGGGTCCGGCGGTGTGCGTGCGGCGCGTTTCGCCGCTGGCTTCGGGGCGCGCGTGGCCGTTGCCGAAAGCCGCTACCTGGGCGGCACCTGCGTGAACGTCGGCTGCGTGCCGAAGAAGTTGCTGGTCTTCGGCGCGCACTTCGCCGAGGACTTCGAGCAGGCCGAGGGCTTCGGCTGGTCGCTGGGCGCCGCGAACTTCGACTGGGCAACGCTGATCGCCAACAAGAACCGCGAGATCGAGCGCCTCAACGGGATCTACCGCAACCTGCTGGTCAACAGCGGGGTCAGCCTGTTCGAGGGCCATGCGCGTATCATCGACGCCCACACTGTCGAAGTCGATGGCGAGCGTCACAGTGCCGAGCGCATTCTCATCGCCACCGGTGGCTGGCCGAAGATTCCGGATATTCCCGGCCGCGAGCACGCCATCAGCTCCAACGAAGCCTTCTTCCTGAAAACGCTGCCCAAGCGTGTGCTGGTGGTGGGCGGTGGTTATATCGCGGTCGAGTTCGCCTCCATCTTCCACGGCCTCGGCGCGCAGGCCACGTTGCTGTATCGCGGCGACCTGTTCCTGCGCGGCTTCGACGGTGCAGTACGTGAGCACCTGAAAGAGGAGCTGAGCAAGAAGGGGCTGGACCTGCAGTTCAACGCCGATATCGCCAGCATCGAACGCAAGGCCGATGGCAGCCTGGCGGCGACGCTCAAGGATGGTCGCGTGCTGGACACCGACTGTGTGTTCTACGCCACCGGCCGCCGGCCGATGCTGGACAACCTCGGCCTGGAGAATGTCGAGGTGAAGCTGGACGAGCGCGGCTACATCGCCGTGGACGAGCAGTTTCAGACATCCACGCCCTCGATCCTCGCCCTGGGCGACGTCATCGGTCGCGTCCAGCTGACCCCCGTGGCGCTGGCCGAGGGCATGGCGGTGGCCCGTCGCCTGTTCAAGCCCGAGGAATACCGCCCGCTGGATTACCGCATGATTCCGACCGCCGTGTTCAGCCTGCCGAATATCGGCACCGTCGGGCTCAGCGAGGAACAGGCCATCGAGGACGGGCACAAGGTGAAGATCTTCGAGAGCCGCTTCCGGCCGATGAAGCTGACCCTGACCGACAACCCGGAGCGCACCCTGATGAAACTGGTGGTCGACGCCGACAGTGACCGCGTGCTCGGCTGCCACATGGTCGGCCCGGAGGCGGGCGAGATCGTCCAGGGGCTGGCCATCGCGCTGAAGGCCGGTGCGACCAAGCAGATCTTCGACGAGACCATCGGGGTACACCCGAGCTCGGCCGAGGAGTTCGTCACCCTGCGCACGCCGGTCAGCCGCTGAGCGCAGCATGGAGCGACTTTTCTACATCGCCGACCTGTTCGGCGTAGCGGTATTCGCCATCACCGGCGCGCTGATGGCCGGGCGCAAGTCCATGGACCTGTTCGGCGTGCTGGTGATGGCCATCGTCACCGCACTGGGCGGTGGCACCTTGCGTGACCTGATCCTGGACAACCATCCGGTCAGCTGGATTCGTGACGACACCTACATCCTGATCGCATCGCTGGCGGCTCTGGGCACGGTCGCCTGGGTACGCATGACGCGACCGATTCACGAGAAGGGCCTGCTGATCGCCGACGCCTTCGGCCTCGCCGTGTTTACCGTGTACGGTACCGAGCTGGCGTTGCAGCACGGCACGCCAATCAGCACGGCGGTGATCATGGGCGTGATGACCGGGGTGGTCGGAGGCGTCATTCGCGACGTCCTGTGCAACGAGATTCCGCTGATTTTTCAGAAGGAAATCTACGCGACCGCCTGCATCGCCGGCGCGCTGACCTTCATCGCCCTGCGCATGCTGGGTACGCCGCACTGGGTGGACACGGCCGCAGCGATGCTGGTCGTGCTGGCCTCGCGTCTGGCTGCAATTCACTGGCACCTCGGGTTGCCGCGTTTTCATCTACTGGACAGGCATTGAGCATGATCGAACGACTGGATCACCTGGTACTGACGGTGGCGGATATCGACGTCACCGTCGACTTCTACGAGCGCGTCCTGGGCATGCGCCACGAGCGTTTCGGCGCCGGGCGCAGCGCACTGGTCTTCGGCCGGCAGAAATTCAACCTGCACCAGGCAGGGCGCGAGTTCGAGCCCAAGGCGGCCAGGCCGACGCCAGGTGCCATCGACCTTTGCCTGATCACCCAGTGGTCGATGGCGCAGGTGCTGGAGCACCTGGCCAGGCAGGGGGTGTCCGTGGAGGAGGGACCCGTTGCGCGCACGGGCGCCGTCGGGCCTATCGAGTCGGTGTATTTCCGCGATCCGGACAGCAACCTGATCGAAGTCAGTCGCTATCCCGACAACGGCTGAAACCGACGCCTCCTTCGCAGGCGCGCAGGAAATTTCTTGAACCGATCGGCCGCCAGGCTGGTCAGGTTCTGTACCTAGTCTCTGAATTTGGTATGGAATCCATGATCAAGAAATGTCTGTTTCCCGCGGCCGGCTACGGCACACGCTTTCTTCCCGCGACCAAGTCGATGCCCAAGGAAATGCTGCCGGTGGTCGACACGCCGCTGATCCAGTACGGCGTCGAAGAAGCGCTCGAGGCCGGCTTGTCGGAAATCGCCATCGTCACGGGGCGTGGCAAGCGCGCGCTAGAAGATCACTTCGACATCAGCTACGAGCTGGAACACGAAATCTCCAACACCGGCAAGGAGAAGTCCTTGAGCGGTGTTCGCCAGCTGATCGATGAATGCACCTTTTCCTACACCCGCCAGGTGGAGATGAAAGGCCTGGGGCATGCCATCCTCACTGGCCGCCCGCTGATCGGTGACGAAGCGTTCGCCGTGGTGCTGGCCGATGACTTGTGCCTGAACCTGGAAGGCGACGGCGTACTGAGCCAGATGGTCAAACTCTACGAACAGTTCCGCTGCTCGATCGTGGCCATCCAGGAAGTGCCGATGGAGGACGTGTCGCGCTACGGTGTGATCGCCGGCGAGGCGCTGCGTGACGATATCTTCCGCATCGAGCGCATGGTGGAGAAGCCTCGGCCGGAAGACGCGCCGTCGAACCTGGCGATCATCGGGCGCTACATCCTGACGCCGGATATCTTCTCGCTGATCGAGCAGACCGAGCCCGGCAAGAGCGGCGAGATCCAGATCACCGACGCCTTGATGAAGCAGGCGCAACAAGGCTGCGTGCTGGCATACAAGTTCAAGGGCCAGCGTTTCGACTGCGGTTCGGCCGAGGGCTATGTGCAGGCGACCAACTTCTGCTTCGAGAACCGCCACAGGACGCACCCGGGGAGTGCGGCGAACGCACGCCTGAAGGCCGTATCGGCCTAAGCGAGCGGTTGCGTCTCCGTCGGACGAAAGCGCGTCGTGCTGTTCAACGCGCTGCCGCTCATGGGATCAGGCGCCCGATGCTCGGCGGTGGCAGGTAGCATCCGCCCTGGGGCGCAGGACAGACGAGCAAGGTCGTCTGGGGCTGTGGACGCGACATGATCAATGTGCCGGCCAGGCCGACAATCACGGTAACGGCGAGCAGAGCGCAGCAGGTGGAGGTCTTCATGGGGCACCTCAGGCTGGGCGCTTCACCTGCGGGGCAGGCCGGCGCGGTTGTTGTTGTGCCTTCACCTTAGGGTGTGTCGAAAATACCGTCCTCGTCCGAGTGAACTAGATCCGCGCAGGCACTTGCCGCTTGCGGCGTGCGAATGCAGCGGTGCTCCAGCGCTCGGCGTGGAACGAGGTTGCTGCTCGAGTACGAGGGAGGTAGGGGCCAGAAGCTCCATGAGCCTGGCCGTCACGCGCAGCCGAGCTTTCGGAGCTTCTCGAGCAACCCGCGCGCCAAGGGGCGCCGTCTTCAGCCTTTCACCACATATTCATGGCGTTCGGCGTTCTCGCGCGGGACTTCGGCGGCATCGACATAGAACTGCTCGTACCACTTGCGCAGCTGGTAGACCGGGCCGTCGCCGTCACACAGCAGCGGATTGTCGACTCGGGTCTTGCTCTGCCAGATCGCCACATCCTCGTAGAAGGCGGCGCGCGCCTGCTCGACGTAGGCCATGGCCATGGCGCGGTTCTGCTCCTCGCTGAGGCCGGGGATTTTCTTCACCAGCACACCGTAACGCAGGGTGAAGCTGTGCTGGTCGATCGGCACATGGCAGTTGAGCAAGATCGAATGAATGGCCTGCCCGGCCATCGAACCGGTCATGTTGGTGATCTGGTAGGCAGGGCCATAGTAGGTGGCCACCGTGACCAGTTCGGCATCGCCGGACAGGCGCGCGCTGGTGCCGCGCATGCTCTGCTCGGCGACATGCCCCTCGAAGGTGTTGCTGAAGTAGTGCAGTGGCGCGCCATGCACGCTGCCGAAGTGCGCCATGTCTGCCACGTTGTCCACCAGCTCACGGCAATTGGTCGCGATGGTCATCTCGGCGATGGCCCAGCTGGCCCAGGCTTCGTCGTAACAGGCATCGATACGTGGGATGGCTTGCTCGGCACGTGGAGGATTGCCCTCCGGGTCGTGCCAGACGAACAGCAGATGGTTCTGCTCCAGAACGGGCCAGGCCTTGATCCTGGCCCGTGGTGGGATGCGCTTGGCGTACGGGATGTCGTCGCATACGCCATCGGCACCCCAGCGCCATTCGTGGAAGGGGCAACGTAGCGAGTTACCTTCGACGCAACCTTCGCTGAGATCCGCCCCCATATGCGGGCAATATCCATCGAGGATATGCAGCTGGCCGTCCTCACCCTGGAATGCGACCAGGCGGGTACCAAAGGCATCGATACGATGCGCCCGGCCGTCGCGGTAGTCGTTGGCCAGGCCCAGGCAGTGCCAGCCACGGGCGTAACGCTCGGGGAGCTGTTTCACTTCGATTCGGTGCAGTGCAGGCATCTTGTGTTCTCCGTTGGCGTGCATGGGCACGCTGCGCATGGGAAGGTTGTGCACGCTCTGGATTCTGCGGCCTGAATTGCGCAAGGCATCGTCTGAATGGACGATGCCTGCGGTCGCCGCCCCGGCTCTACTGACACCACGAGAACAAGGAGTGGAGGTCCGGATGAGTCACACTGGCGCTCGCGTAGCCGTCATCACCGGGGCTGCCAGCGGCATCGGCCGCGGGCTGGCTGAATACGCAGCCAGCCAGGGCCTCAGGCTGGTTCTGGGAGATATAGATGCGGCCGGTCTGGCCACCGTAGCCGAGATGCTGAGTGAGCGCGGGGCTGAAGTTGCCTGGCAACTGACAGACGTCAGCCAGCCGCAGCACCTGGAGACGCTGCGCGATCTCGCCGTACAGCGTTTCGGCGGCGTCGACCTGCTGTTCAACAATGCCGGGATCATGCAGACCGGGCTGTGCTGGGAGGTCGATGCGGCCAAGTGGCAGCGCATGCTCGACGTCAATCTGAGTGGTGTGCTCAACGGTATTCGCAGCTTCATGCCGCTGCTGCTGCAGCAGAAGCGCCCGGCCCATGTGATTAATACCGCGTCTTTGGCGGGCCTGATCAACAGCCCTCTGCTGGGGCCTTACAACGTCACCAAGCAGGCGGTGGTCGCGATCTCCGAGACCCTGCATTACGAGCTGGCGATGCTCGATGCGCCGATCATCGTCTCGGTGCTCTGCCCGGGGCCGGTAGCCAGCTCGATCATGGAATCCAACAGTCGCATCGGTGATGCGGATGCACGGCTCGACACGCTGCTGGGTAGCCGTGTCCGCAAAGGCATGAGGCCCTTGCAGCTGGCGCAACAGGTATTCGCTGCCATCGACGAGCAGCGCTTCTGGATCTTTCCACACAAGTTCTTCAAGCCCGCTCTGCAGCGACGCCTGCAAAGCATCCTCGACGAGACCAATCCGGTCTTGCAGATAGCACAGGAGTAGTACGATGCCCCTTGATCCCCAGATTGAAGCCATTCTTTCTGAATTCAGCAGCCTGCCTGAACCAACCGATGTGGTCTCCTATCGCGAGGCCGCCAACTGTTTGGTACCGCCATTCCCCGCTCCCGAGCTGCCCGAGGTGCGCGATATGCACGTGGCGGGTGCGGCCGGTCTGCTGGATGCGCGGCTGTATCGACCGAAGGCAGAGGATGGTCTGCCGCTGCTGGTGTACTTCCATGGCGGTGGCTTCGTTATCGGCAGCCTGGACACCCATGACTACTTGTGCCGCAGCCTCGCCCTGCTGACGGGGGCGGTAGTGGTCTCGGTAGCCTACCGGTTGGCTCCGGAGAACAAGTTCCCGGCCGCTCCACTGGACTGCTATCACGCCACCTGCGATCTGTGTAAGCGCGCCACTGAGCTGGGCGTGGATGCTTCGCGTCTCGCGTTGGCTGGCGACAGTGCTGGCGGGAACATGTCCATTGCTGTCGCACGCCAGGCCGCTGCCGCCGGCCACCCGCAGATTGCCGCCATAGGCCTGCTGTATCCGGCGACTGATGGCCACTGGGTCAACGCTTCCGACGCGGATCTGCGCGAGGGCTACTTCCTTTCAGGTAGGCACCTGGTCTGGTTCTGGCAGAACTACCTGCAGACACCCGCACAGGCAACCGATCCGCTGGCTTCTCCGTTGTTGGCTGAGGATCTGCATCGGCTGCCGCCAACCTCGTTGTGGATTGCAGAGTACGATCTTCTGCGCGATGAAGCTGAAGCCTTTGCCGAGCGATTGAGCGAGGCCGGGGTAAAGATACGCAGCAAATGCTGCGAGGGCATGATCCACGGGTTCGCCAGCATGGCCCCCCTCTCGGACCGTGCAGCTGCCGAGCTGGAGGAGTTTGCTGCAGAACTGCGTCAGGCCCTGAGCTGAGGCACCCGCTGATGCGGTTCGACAGCGTGCAGCACCTGCTGAAGATGCTGCGCAGCGGCGGTATGGTGGTCATCACCGATGACGAGCAGGATGGCGAAGGCTCTCTGCTGATGGCCGCCGAACGCACCGACGCTGAAGCAGTCAACTTCATGGCCATGCATGCCCGTGGGTTGATCTGCCTGGGGCTGAGCGAGGCGCATTGCAAGCGTCTGGGGCTGAGCCTGATGGTGCCCCATTCGCGGGCCACACATGGCGTAGGTTTTACCTGCTCGATCGAGGCGCGTGAAGGTGTGACCACTGGTATCTCGGTCGCCGACCGCGCGCACTCCATCCAGGTAGCGGTTGACCCGAGCAGCGTCGCAGTCGATATCGTCCAGCCTGGGCATGTGTTCCCCGTGCAGGCGCTGTCCGGCGGGGTGATGCAGCGCGCCGGCCATGCCGAAGCGGCGTGCGACCTGGCGCGGCTGGCTGGTTTTCAGCCAGCTGCGACGCTGGTCGCTATCCTCGACGAAAACGGCGAGCTGGCCCGTGGCGACGAGCTACAGACCTTTGCCCAACGCCATGGGCTGCCGATCTGCAGCATCGCCGAACTGATCCATTACCGAATTCTCCATGAGGGGACGATCCGCCGCAGCGGACAGTACTCACTGACCACCCGGCACGGCGAGTTCCGCGTGATGAGCTTCCAGGATACGTACCAGGGGCAACTGCACCTGGCACTCGTGCGTGGTGAGATCGACCGCGAGCGACCGACCTTGGTCAGGGTGCAAGCGATCGAGACACTGCGAGATGCCCTTGGCTGTGACAGCGAGGGCACGCCACTGCAATGGAACCTCGAGCGCTCGCTGGCCCATATCGCCGCCGTTGGCACCGGCGTGCTGGTGCTGCTGGCCCAGCACGAGAGTCCCGAGGCCACTCTCGAACAGTTGCGGCTGCACGGCGCCGGCCAGGCACGTGCGCCGCAGTTTCCGCAGCGCACCCTGGGCATAGGCGCGCAGATCCTCCGCGATGTCGGTGTGCGGCGCATGCAATTGATGAGCACTGAGGTGCCCTACAAGGCCGTTTCAGGCTTCGAGTTGGAAGTGGTCGAGTTCGTACCGTTCACTTGCTAGTCCAGGCGCCCGCCTGACGCAAGCCAAGCCAACCGATGCGGTCGTATCGCTTCCTGCGCAGTCCCTGGCTCAGCGAGTGGGGCGCCAGGCCGTGCCGCCTCATGGGCACCGGTGCGTGCGGATTGTCGGCATCGAGCATCGGTGGAGGACGATGGGCGGTGTCACCACGTCGAGCCCGGTAGCGGCGTGGCGCTGCGCTGATTTCATTGCGTCCTTTCCCGCATCGAGTCGTTGCTGTTGCCCCCGTTGCTGACCGGCAGACCGAGCACATGCTGCATCTCACCTGTGTCCGCGATGTCCGTTCTCTGTGGGCGACTCGCGCATGGCGATGCCTGGGTACGCGTTTGTCGATCATCTAGCTGGCGAAGACGACCGAGGTCTCGTCGAAGGGCCGCTACAGCACCCTGTTCCGCCCTGTGATCAGCTGCATGTGCCCCACGACCTTGAGTGGTGATGCTGGTCGCTGTGGAATACCACCAGGTCAGGGAGATGTGTATGGGCAGGGCGTCTAGGTCGACTGTATCCGATGGCTGAGCGAAACCATTCAGGGGAGATGGCAAGGCCTTGCCGAGCGATTGACAGGGGCGCGCGAGGGGTACCAGGCGTTCTGACGAGCAAGGCCCGGACGCACTGCGGCCAGGCCTTTGAAGGACAAACCATGCCTTGTCAGCACGGCTTGAGGAGGTGTTTCAGCGGGTACCCAGCTTGCGCAGGTAGGAGGGGGTAAATTCTTCTGCGGCGAACTGGCTAACGTTGAGCAAGGCTGGCTTCTGCTCATCGAGCAGGCGATCAACCAGGTAAGAGCCCGCAATCAGATCATGGTAGATGCCCAGACGTGCATGAAGCCGCTGGATATCGTAGGCGTAGATCGAGGTCTGCATGTTGGTGCGCCAGAGCAGGCCGCGGCCATCGTAGTTGTCGGCCATGATGGCGGCCCAGCTATCCTCGTCGAGGTACAGCACGCGCTTGGCATAGATATGCCGTGCCCCGGCCTTGAGGGTACCCTCCAGCACCCAGACGCGGTGCTTCTCGTAGCGCATGAGGTCGGGATCGACATGACCGTTGACGGAGAGAATCTGATCGATGGTCACCTCCGGTGCATCGATGCGGTAGTTGTGGTACGGGATGAACAGCTCTCGCTTGCCGACTATCTTCCATTCGTAGCGATCCGGCGAGCCGTTGAACAGACGATCCTCGTCGAAAGTGCGAAAACCACCGGCTCCGTTCGGGGTATCGTAGGCGACTGTAGGCGCCCGACGTACGCGCCGCTGGCCGGGCGCGTATTGCCAGGCCTGACGCGGTTGACTGTAGCTGTCGATGTACTCGTGGCCGACGACGATCTCACCTTTCTTGCGCACCGGAGCCAGACCTAGTCCGAAGAAATTGACGAATACGCCATTGGCATTTTCCAGCGAGTAGTTGGGGTCTGACCATAGTGACTGGATCCTGTAGGTGAACTTGTCCGTAACGCGGTTACCGTCGGAATAACGCACTACCTGAAGGTAGTTGGCGTCCTCGGTGGAGGCGCCACTGCGCATGGTGTGGTTGAGCAGCAATTCGATGCCACTCCGTGGGATGGGAAACGGTGAGGCTCCCCAGGCATTGACGGTTTCGTTGCCGTTGTCTGCCACTTCGGCGTTCAACGCATTTGTCCTGATGTGTTTCTCTAGGAGGGAGTCGGTGCGAAAGTCGCGGTGGCTGGGGTAAATCGGCATGCGGAAGCTTTGCGGATAACGCTGGAACAGGGCCTTCTGGCCGTCACTGAGGTGCTCGGCGTACCGCTCCATGTTGGCCGAGGTAATGACGAACAGTGGTTTCTCACCCGCGTAGGGATCGGGGTAGGGGGTGCCTGGTCCGGCAAATTTCACGTGTGGTGGGACTCCCAGCCACTTCCCGCTCCAGGCCGGGATACTGCCGTCGGCATTGCCGGCCTTCTCCGCACCGGTAGGGGTGAGATCCTGGCCGAGGCGCGCAGCTTCGGCCTCGCTGACCTTGGCCTGGACGCTCAGACAGCTGCACAGCAGGGTAACGATCAGGGCTGCGTTGATCATGCTTGGGGTATTCATGGGGTTCTCCTCCGTCCGGCTCAGAAGCGGTACTTGACGTTCAGGGCGACGTTGTCGCGGTCGGCCAGGCCGGTGTTGTTGGGGTTGCCCAGATAGGCGTTGTAGCGCGCTTCTACGGTGAAGTTGTCGAGGTGGCGCCAGGTGGTGCCGATACTGAAACGATTGTCGTGGGCACCACTGTTGATAGCGCCGGTGATTGCGCTGTCGCCATCGGCGGCGCTGCTGACGGTGATCGGCACGGACATGTCCCAGCCGTTGAAGACGTTGTTGTAGTCGAGCGTCACCTGCACGGTATAACCCCAGGCGTCTCGGTCCAGGGCCAGGCTGTCGGAGCTGGAACCGGGCAGGATGAAGCCCGGAAACAGTTCGATCGGTTCCGAGGTGTCGTTATCCAGCACATGGATATGCACCACTTCACCTGCCAGGGTGAGGTTGTCGGCGAAGCGGGTCGGCCCGAACACATACACGGCCGACAGCTGGCTCTGCAGCGTCTTGCCCCTTACCGGCGTGAAGAACAGATCGTCGACCATCACCGCCTGGCCGTCGCGATAGCTGATCTCTCCCGCAATGCTGGCGTCGCCGATATTGGTGGCGAAGCTCACGCCGTACAGGTCGATATCGTCGAAGTAGCGCATCTGGTAGTGGCCGCTGAGCGAGGGACGGAAGTCCAGCGATGGTTGCTTGTCGTGGAAGCGCACGTAGTAAAGGCCGAACTCGGTGTTGTTCAGCGACTCGGCGGTATAGGTCAACGCCACCCCGTACTGACCGCTGTCGCTCGGCTCCTCGTCGTCGAGGCGAGTGAGGAAGCCCGTGGCGTCGTTGAATCCGCCTTCGTCGATGTAGTCGGTACTGGAGAAGTAGCTGCCGACCCCGAACAGTTCGGTCTTTTCCCACTTGTACTGGTAGTACGCCTGCAGGCTGAGCGAATCGGTCAGGCTGATCTGGCCGAACACCTGGCCTACCGGTAGGAGAATCTCCTTGACCTCCACCCCGGGGGTGGTGGCCTTGGTCGCATCGACCGGGCTCTGAGCACCGGAAATTCCTGGGTAGAACATGCTCTCGCCCCAGCTCACGACCTGATCGCCGACGCGCAGGTTGAGGTTGTGGCCGGCGACGCGCCAGTTGCCGTAGACGTAGGCATCGAGCATGCGCAGATCTTCACGATGCTGGTCGACGGTATCGCCGGAGAAACGGTTCGGGCGGGAGCAGCGGCCACCCGCGAAACAGTTGGAGGTGCCCGTGCCGTTGTCGTTGCTCTGGTCGTAGACGTTGTCGTAGAAGCCCGTCGCTCGCAGGAACACGCCGTAGTCCTGGCGCCAGTTGAAGTTGGCGTCGGTGACAAAGCTGATCCGGTTGTTGATCAGGCTGCCTTTGTCGAAGGCGTTGTTGCCGTCATTGCCGTTGGCATCTGCCAGCAACTTGTCGTCGCGGTCCTCGACACGCCAGGCCAGGCTGTAGGACAGGGTGGTGTCCAGATCAATACTCAGGTCTTCGCTGGGCTGGAACGTCAGGGCATGAGCCTGACCCGCCAGTGCCAGGGTGGCCACATGGATGGATAGATGTAGTGGTCGCAAGGCGTTTGTTGTTTTTATCATCTTGTCCTCGTTGGCGGTCGGTTGACCCCGACCAGCATCTCGGGTGAAGGGGATACAGCCAGGTGCCACTATGGAATCGCGCATCGGGGGCAACATCGTCCAAGCAGACTAACCTGAGTGCGCGGCCTACGGCCGCTGCCGGCAGCCATCACAGGGTTCACACCCGGACACTGCGGCAGCGGCTGCAACAGGGTGTCGCGCAGGTTGGCCGGGTCTTCAGAAAGCACGACCTGGCCTCGCCGGACGGATTTGAGATACAGATTGCTTGGCCGGCCGCGATGGTTGCACCGTGCAGCAGCTGAGCAGGCAGCCGTTGAGGTGCATGTCGAGCAACCGTCGTCGGGCCCCGGCGGTTGCGTTGCTGAGGACTGCCTGCAGTGGCTCGGGCCAGTGCAGGCGGGTCGTCTCGGCGTCCGTTACAGGCCGCTGATCAGTTGCCCGTTGTCGACACGGATCTCGGCGCCGTTGATGAAGCGCGATTCGTCGCTGGCGAGGAACAGCACCACGTTGGCGATATCGCGCGGCGCGGCCATGCGGTTCATCGGGTCGGCGTCTAGCACGTCCTGAGGAATCGGCTGGCCACCCGTGAGAGCCTGGGTCATCGGTGTATTGATCCCATCCGGATGCACGCTGTTGACGCGGATGCGATAGCCCTGCTGCTTGCAGTGCAGGGCAATGGCACGGGTCATCGCCGCCACTGCGCCCTTCGACGCCGAGTAGGCACAGAACATGGGCAGGGCACCCAGCGCCGCGACCGAGGACATGTTGACGATGGAACCACCCCCGGTCTCCTTCATCGCGGTGATCGCGTACTTGCAGCCGAGGAAGTAGCCATCGCTGTTGACCTTCTGCACCCGCTGCCATTGTTCCAGGCTGGTCTCCTCGATGTTGCCCAGCAGGAGGATGGCGGCATTGTTGACCAATACGTCGAGGCGCCCGAAGCGCTCCAGGGTGCACTTGATGACGTGCTGCCAGTCGGCCTCGCTGGCGATGTCCTGGCGCACGAACAGCGCGTTGTCGCCGATTTCGGCGGCAACCGAGCGCCCGGCCTCCTCATTGAGGTCGGTGAGCACCACCCTGGCGCCCTGGCTGGCCAACAGCAGGGCATCTTCACGACCCACCCCGCTGGCGGCACCCGTGATCAGGCAGACTTTGCCTTGGACTCGACTCATGTTGTTCTCCTTTTGGTTTGCTGCGCTGGACGGGTAGTCGTGGTCGCCATGTGTACGGCGGCGCGACGCCCGGAATAGATGCAGTCGGCCAACGAGAGGCCGGAGACATAAAGATTGGAGGCGACGCCAACCGCGTTGCGGCCGGCGCTATACAGGCCGGCAATGGCCACCCCGTTGTCGTCCAGGACATGGCCACTGGTCTCGCATACCCGCAAGCCACCCAGGCTGATGGTCGGGCAGGGGAACAGACGGCAGGCGAAGGAAAGATCCAGTGCGCACCATGGGCCTTTGCTCAGGTCAGAGAGCATGGCTGGCGACTTGCCGAACGCATCGACACGTTCACCCCGGGCAGCGGCGTTGTAAGCCTCCAGGCTGGCCCTGAGTTCGCACTCGGGGAGGCCACAGCGCGCCGCCAGGCGTTCGAGCGTGCCGGCACGCTTGCTGTTGCACAGCAGGTTGAGCAGCACCGGCAGGCGCTGGAACTGCCAGACACGCCCTGGGCCAACCTGGCGCAGGGCTTTGCAGACAAGGTCGCGGTTGAGGATGAGAAAGGCGCGTCCGCCGTGCTCCTCGACCATGGCATGCCCGAGCTTGGCGCCATACACCTCTTCGTTGCAGCAGCGCTGGCCAAACGCGTTGACGACCAGGCCCCGCGCCCAGGCCTGCGGCGGATTGATGAAACGCCAGGCGCTGATCCTGTCCATGCGCGCGGCCGAGCCTCCAGCGCTAAGCCCCAGGCAGATGCCACTGCCGTCGCAGCCTGCGCTGCCCAGCGGCAACCCGGCCAGGTAGGCGGGAGCGTGTCGCTGGACCATCTCGCGATTGAGCACGAAACCACCCGCACTGAGCAGGACCCCGCGTTCCGCACGGATCAGACGGCGTTCGGCGTGTGCCTGTTCGATCTTCCTCGCCCGCGTGCGCAGGCGTTCGGCCAATGCCGGGGCATACATGTGCAGGGCCTGGGCCCAGCGAGACAGCCGCGCGTGGCGATGCGCCGCCGCGCTGCCGGCGGCCAGCTGCCAGGCCTCGACACCAATGCCCCGGTCGTTCGCATCCAGTATCAGGCGGCGTGCCTGGCACTGGCTGTAAAGGCGTACACCGGCGCGCTGTGCGCTGGCTGCCAGCGCGGCATAGAGCACGGCGCCAGACATGCCCCTGCCCTTGGCCCGATGCCCGCGCGGTGCGGGTGAGGCATGACGAGCATAGTCGGCCACGGTTTCGTTGCCCGAGTAATAGAGGTAGTACTGGTCGCTGGGGTAGGAGGTCTTGTGTGGCGGCACGCTGGCCTCGAAGGCTACGCCCTGGCGCTCCAGCCAGGCCAACTGTTCGCAGCTGCGCTGACAGAAATCGCGCAGGGTCGCCTCGCTCACCGCGTCGCCGACTTCCTGGCGCAGGTAGGCGAACATCGCCTCGGGACTGTCCTGATAGCCCGCTTGCTGTTGGTAGGGCGTACCACCCCCGGCGTACACCACACCGCCACTCAGTGCGCTGGCACCGCCCCCTGCGTAGCGGTCGAGGGCCAGAACCCGCAGGCCGCGCTCGGCTGCTTCGATGGCCGCGCTGGCGCCTGCCGCGCCAAAACCGACCACCAGCAGCCCACAGCGTTCGCTCCAGTCGATTTGGGCGGCGCTGCTCACGCGCAGTGCCGACGAAGCCTGGGCACGCTCCATACCCGTGCTTCAGCTGGCCGCCGCCAGCGGCGTTGCTGCGGTCGTGGTATAGGCGCCATTCAGGTAGACCAGCGGGGTGATCTCCTCGCTGTTGCGAATCTGGCGGATACGCCCGATGAAGATGCTGTGAGTGCCATAGCTGAACTTGCCGTCCTGCTGGCAGAGGATCGCCGACTGGGCGTCGGCCAGGTATGGGATGCCGTCCTCGTCCTGCCGCCAGTCCCCGCGCTGGAAGCGGGCCTCACCCTTGATCGGGCCACTGCACAGGTGCGACAGCTCTTCCTGCTGCAGGCCAAGGATGTTCACGCAGAAGTCCGCGCCGGCATCCAGGACCGCGTGCAGCGAGGCGGTCTTGTTTACGCAAATCAGCAGCGATGGCGGCTCGGTGGACAGCGAATCCACTGCAGTGGCCGACATCGCGAAGCGCTGCTGGCCGTTGCTGGTGGTGATGATGGTCACTGACTTGGCCAGGCGGCGCATGGCCTGGAGCATGTCGTCCTTCAGTGGGGTGTCGTTCATCGCACGGGCCTCCGGGTACTTGGCAGTGCGATCGATTCTTGCCCAGGGCCTCAGCGGCAGCATCGTCCGAGGGGACTAGGTGTCGCCTTGCAGCCTGCTGGCGCCTCTCGCGGGGGCCACGCTCCGTCGCCAGGCACATGGCGGCTATGTGCTCCTTTTTGTCTCTCCGGCGGCAGCGATGGGCGCCAATAGTCCGTTTGTGGGATTCAGCTGCGCGGGTGATCTCCGACCATGCGCACACGGCACGCGAAGCGGTCGCCGACAGCTCCCTGAGACCTACAAGTACAAGGAACCGCCATGAAATTCTCCCTGATCTATGAGGCCCAGACGGTTGACGCCAGCCGCGAAGGTGATCACCGCATATTCGACGAAACCGTCGAGCATGCCGTGCTGGCTGACAAGCTCGGTTTCGATACCTTCTGGTGCGTGGAGCACACCGCGCTGACCAACTACTCGCACATGTCCGCCCCTGAAACCGTGCTGGCGTTCGTCGCAGGCAAGACCGAGCGTATCGGCATCGGTCACGGTGTGGTGTGCCTGCCTCCGGCCATGAATCACCCGGTAAAGGTCGCCGAGCGCATCGCCACCCTCGACCTGCTGTCCAAGGGCCGCGTGCACTTCGGCGTGGGCAAGGGTGGCACGGAGCAGGAGGCGGGCACCTTCGGCTACGACCTGGCCAGCCTGCAGCCGCAGATCGACGAAGCGATGTACCTGATTCCGAAGATGTTCGTGCGCGACGAAATCGAGCATCACGGCGACTTCGTGCAGATACCCAGGCGGCCGATTCATCCCAAGCCCTATCAGGATCCGCACCCACCGATGTACCTGGCCTGCACCAATACCGAGAGCCTGAAACGTGCGGGTGGCCGGGGCATGGGAGCGCTGGTGCTTGGTTTCGGCGGCCCTGAGGAGATCGCCAAGAAGGTCGCCGTGTATCACGAGGCCTGGGACCAGCGGGAAGAGAAGGACCAGGTGGGCTTTCGCCCCAATCGCCATATCGCCGCACTGTGCCCGGCCATCGTTCTCGACGACAACGCGACGGCGCGCAAGATCGGCATTCGCGGGCAGCGCTACTTCATGGAGTCGCTCGGCTACTGGTATGGCGGCGGCGCCCGTCCGGACCCGGCGCAATGGACGGAAGACGTCGTACACGACGGCAGCGGCCAGGACATCATCAAATCCAACTTCGCCTCGGAGACCGTCACGGTGGATTTCTCCGATCCGGCCATGAGCATGCTCAACCCGAACCACGCCTATGGCACGGTCGAGGACTGCATCGGTTACGTGCAGCGCCTGATCGATGCGGGGGCCGACGAGATCCTGTTCATCTGCCAGATGGGCACGGTACCGAACTGGGCGCAGCTGGAAACGCTGAAGAACATTGGCGAAAAAGTCATTCCGTACTTCCGCAGCAGGCAACAGCAGGACCGCTGAGCTGGGCATGGCGGTGGGCCCGCGGGTCCATCATAGGCTTGCGGGCGAGCATTCAGCGTGAGGCGCCGCAGCCATTTTCTGGCTGGCGGTGAGCGTGTCTATCGGCGACGGTCCGGGGGCTGTCGCCTGATCGTAGGTGAGCGGAAATGACGACCACGACCGAAGCAATGCGGACGGCGATGCAACGTTATGTCGAGCTGGTGGATGCTGGCGACGTCGAAGGCATCCTTGCGCTCTATGCCGACGATGCGCGCGTCGAGGACCCGGTGGGTACGCCACCCCTGATCGGACGCACAGCGATCGAACGCTTCTACCACAAGGGACTGGGCCGCAACAAAGTCCATGCACGTCTCACCGGGCCGGTGCGGGTGGCTGGCAACTGTGCAGCGATGCCGTTTCGTATCGAGCTGGAGTGGGGTGGTCAGCCCTGCACCATCATGGTGATCGACGTGATGGAATTCAACGAGGACGGTCGTTTCCAGTCGATGAAGGCGTATTGGGGCGTGGACAATCTGGAGCTTCGTTGAACGCGTTCCAGGGCGATGAGCCGACGGCGATACAGCACAGCATTCGCCGGTCAGCTCCTCCGCGTTTAGTCTATGAAGTCTCGATTCTGTGTCTCGCCCGTCTCGTAGTAGACCGTGAGATTTTCGCCGATCTGCCGCACCGTTCTGTCGAAGGTATTGGCCAGCAGCCGCTCCACAAGACGGCCGCCACGCAGGCGATAGTCCAGGCACAAGGTCATGCGGCTGCCGCTGCCGTGCGCTTCCAGGGCATAGCTGAAGTGGGCCTCGCGAAAGGGGAAGGGCGCTCCCCGGTTGGCCTTGTGCAGATGCAGGACGAAACCCGAACCCTCCTGCCAGTCGACTACCGTTTCATCCAGCCATTGACCATAGCGGCGTTGCACCCGGCGACTGGCGCCGCGACCACTCTGCGGGCCAGGGTGGAACCAGCAACCGGTCAATCCGGGTACGTAGTAGGGCGCCAGGCTGAGATCGCTGAGGAACTTCCAGGCGCTTTCCAGCGAGAGGTTGAGGTGAATGGTATGACTGGCATGGGTGGACATGAAGGGCTCCTTCAACTTATGACGCTGTGCGCGACGTCGAGGGAGCGCGGCCTACAGGCATGCCTCGCCCCCATCGGTTCCAGGCTGCGGATGTTCATTGCGCCCCTTCAACGTCGCGTCGTCAGACAATTGCTTGCTGGCGAGACTAGGGGGGCGTAAGCAGGCGGACTACGTCCGAGCGGACGATGCGTTTTTCCGATGAGGGTGAGGGGCAGGAGGCAACCACACTCGACTCATGCCGAGTAGTCCTCTCGGACGATGTTGCTGCGCCGCAGCATCGAAATAATCCCGGCACTACCACGAGCCGAGGAAGTCGCCGATGGTCGCGTCGAATGGACAGTACATCACCCTGCAGGATGGCCTGCGCCTGCATTACCTGGAGCAGGGAGCAGGGCAGCCGGTGGTATTCATCCACGGCAGCGGGCCGGGTGCCAGCGGGCATAGCAACTTCAAGCAGAACTACCCACAGCTCGCCGCAGCCGGCCACCGCGTGATCGTGCCCGACCTGCCCGGGTACGGTGCTTCGGACAAGCCCGAGACTCAATACACCCTGGATTTCTTCGTTGCCGCCCTGAGCGGCCTGCTCGACCAGCTCGACATCGAGCGCTGCGTGCTGGTCGGCAACTCCCTGGGCGGTGCCATCGCCCTCAAGCTGGCCCTGGACGAACCGCAGCGCGTCAGTCGACTGGTGTTGATGGCCCCCGGTGGGCTGATGGAAAAGGAACAGTACTACCTGCAGATGGAAGGCATCCAGAAGATGGGGGCGGCCTTTGCCGCCGGCCAGCTGAAGGACGCCGACGGCATGCGCAAACTGCTCGGCCTGCAGCTGTTCGACGCCAGCCTGCTCAGCGACGAAACGGTCGAAGAGCGTGTGGCCGTGGTCAATCAGCAGCCGCTGTGCGTGCTGTCGACCATGCAGGTACCGAACATGAGCGCACGCCTGGGTGAGCTGCAGTGCCCGATCCTCGGCTTCTGGGGCATGAACGACAAGTTCTGCCCGGTGGCCGGCGTACAGACCCTGATGCATGCCTGCAGTCGCATCCGCTTCGTGCTGCTCAGCGAGTGCGGGCACTGGGCCATGGTCGAATACGCCGAGCTGTTCAACCGCGAATGCCTGGCCTTCATTGCGGAGGGCCGCACATGAACGAGCAACTGCGCGACCTGCACGCCGAGGCGCTCTATCACGCGCGTCGCGAGGGATACACCCTGACGCCGCTGACCAGGCGCTGGCCGGCCATTTCCATCGAGGACGCCTACCATATCTCGCGACGCCTCGTGGAACGACGTGTCGCCGACGGCCAGGCCATCGTTGGCAAGAAGATCGGTGTCACCTCAGATGTGGTGCAGCAAATGCTCGGCGTGCACCAGCCCGATTTCGGTTTTCTCACGCAGGACATGTGGTTCGCCAACGGCGAGGTGATTTCCCTGCGCGATAGCCGCCTGATCCAGCCGCGCGCCGAAGGCGAGATCGCCTTCAGGCTCAGGCGCGACCTGATCGGCCCAGGTGTCACCGAGCAGGATGTGCTGGAGGCCACCGAATGCGTGATGGCCTGCTTCGAGATCGTCGACTCGCGCATCCAGAACTGGAACATCCGCATCCAGGATACGGTCGCCGACAACGCCTCCTGCGGCGTATTCGTGCTCGGTACCGAGCAGGTCGACCCACGCCAGTTGGATCTGCCCAATCTGCGCATGCGCGTGTTCAAGAACGGTAGCTTGATCAGCGAGGGTCTGGGTTCGGCGGTGCAGGGCAACCCGCTGACAGCGGTGGCCTGGCTGGCCAACACCCTGGGTGGCTTCGGCATTCCCTTCAAGGCCGGCGAAATCATTCTCTCCGGGTCCCTGGTTCCACTGGAGCCGGCGCATGTCGGCGACCGTTTCGAACTGACCATCGATGGCCTGGGCAGTGCCCGGGTGTCCTTTTGCGCATAGGAGCTCCCATGAGCAAGAAACTCAGGGCGGCCATCATCGGCCCCGGCAACATCGGCACGGACCTGCTGATCAAGATGCGTCGCTCGGAATGGATCGAGCCGGTGTGGATGGTCGGCGTCGATCCCACTTCGGAGGGCCTCAAGCGCGCCGCAGAGTTCGGCATCAAGACCACTGCCGAAGGTGTCGATGGCCTGCTGCCACACGTCCTGGACGACGACATCCGCATCGCCTTCGACGCCACCTCGGCCTACGTGCACGCGGAGAACAGCCGCAAACTCAATGAGCTCGGGGTGATCATGATCGACCTCACCCCGGCGGCCATCGGCCCTTATTGCGTGCCCCCGGTCAACCTCAAGCAACACGCCGAGAGTCTGGCGATGAACGTCAACATGGTCACCTGCGGCGGCCAGGCCACCATCCCCATGGTTGCGGCGGTCTCACGCGTACAAACGGTGACGTACGGTGAAATCGTCGCGACGGTTTCATCGCGCTCGGTTGGCCCTGGCACCCGGCAGAACATCGACGAGTTCACCCGCACCACGGCTGGCGCGGTGGAGAAGATCGGCGGAGCACAACGCGGCAAGGCGATCATCGTCATCAACCCAGCCGAGCCGCCGCTGATGATGCGCGACACCATCCACTGCCTGACGGAGTCCGAGCCGAACCAGGCCGAGATACGTTCCTCGGTGCTGCACATGGTCAGGGAAGTGCAGCGCTACGTGCCTGGCTACAAGCTGATCAACGGGCCGGTGTTCGACGGCCGCAAGGTGTCGATCTTCGTCGAGGTGGAAGGGCTCGGCGACTTCCTGCCGAAGTCCGCCGGCAACCTGGACATCATGACAGCCGCTGGCCTGCGCACTGCCGAGATGTTCGCTGAAGAAGCCCATAGGGGCGCCCTGCAATTGCCAGCCCGCTGAGTGGAGAAACGACATGAACCTGCAAGGTAAGAGCGTGCGCCTGCACGACATGAGCCTGCGCTTGGCATGCATGCCAAGCGCCACCAGATCAGCCTGGAACAGATGGTGGCGGTGGCCACCGGCCTGGATGCTGCGGGCGTGCCGCTGATCGAAATCACTCACGGCGACGGCCTGGGCGGCAGCTCGCTGAACTACGGCTTCCCGGCACACAGTGATGAGCAGTATTTCGACGCGGTGATTCCCAAGCTCAGGCAAGCCAGGGTTTCGGCGCTGTTGCTGCCGGGTATCGGCACCGTCGACCACCTGAAGATGGCGCACGGCTGTGGCGTTTCCACCATCCGCGTCGCCACCCACTGTACCGAGGCTGATGTGTCCGAGCAGCACATCGGCATGGCCGCCAGCATGGGCCTGGATACCGTCGGTTTTCTGATGATGGCGCACATGCTCAGCGCGGAAAAACTGCTCGAGCAGGCCAGGCTGATGCAGGGTTACGGTGCCAACTGCATCTACTGCACCGACTCGGCCGGCTACATGCTGCCGGATGAAGTGACGGAGAAAATCTCGGTGCTGCGTGCCGGCCTGGATGCCGACGTGGAGATCGGTTTTCACGGCCACCACAACATGGGCATGGCCATTGCCAACTCACTGGCCGCCATCGAAGCCGGGGCAGGGCGCATCGATGGGTCGGTGGCCGGGCTCGGCGCTGGCGCCGGCAACACACCGCTGGAAGTTTTCGTTGCGGTACTCGAGCGCATGGGCGTCAACAGCGGTATCGACCTGTACCGGATCATGGACGTGGCCGAGGACCTGGTGGTGCCGATGATGGACCAGCCGATCCGTGTCGACCGCGATGCGCTGACACTGGGTTATGCGGGTGTCTACAGCTCCTTCCTGCTGTTCGCCAAGCGCGCCGAGCAGAAGTACGGCATCCAGGCCCGTGAGCTGCTGGTCGAACTGGGCAAGCGTGGCACCGTTGGTGGACAGGAAGACATGATCGAGGACCTGGCGCTGACGCTGTCACGTCAGCGCGGTGTATTGCCGACTTGAGCGGATCTTGACGTGTCGCTGCGTGCCAGTGTCACGCAGCGTTCTTGCCGGGTATGAATGCAAGAGACACATTGACCGCCTTATGGCGGTCAATGTCTAAAACAATGCCGTTATTTCTTACAGCGCGCGTTCACTCAATAGCGAACCGGTACGGTCGATCAGTTGCAGGCTCTTTTGGAAGCCTTTGTCCATTATCCTCATTTCGTATGTATTGTCCGCAGCAAAATCAGAATACTCGAGAGTTGCGAACATAGCGTAACTGCTTTCTTGCCCCGTTCCCGATGTAATCAATACCTCCAGTTTGTTGTTTCCTGGTGAAACACTGAAGTAGCGTCCATTGTCGACGCTGACGCCATTGACTTTGTTTGCCATCAGAAGATCACCGGCGCTGTTCTGAAACGTGATGATTGCCGTGGAGCCATTGGCGGACGGTATCTGGGTCGCACAGGCAGACAACAGTGCCGATATTGCAGCGAGGAAGAGGAGTTTCATTGGTAATGTCCATGTTGATTCAGGGTGGAATCATCATCGCGCCAGCGAGTTAATCCACGATTAAGACATTGACAATAAACGGCGAGATAACGCTCGAAATCTTAATTCGATCTTAATGTTGGCAATGTATGCTTCGCCGTGACAACGGGGGAAGGGATCATGCGCATACTGTTAACCGAAGACGACAGTCTTATCGCCGAAGGCGTGTCTGCCGGCCTGTCCGTTCAAGGTTTCACTGTCAGTCATGTCACCACCGCATCCGCTACCGAGTCTGCATTAGCGGCTGCAGAGTTCGATCTGTTGATTCTGGACCTGGGGTTGCCTGACCAGGACGGACTCATGCTGTTGCGGCGGTTGAGAAGTCGCAACTTCCACATACCGGTGCTGGTGTTGACGGCAAGAGACTCGATCAACGATCGGGTCGCTGGCTTGCAGTCGGGCGCGGATGACTATTTGCTCAAACCCTTCGACCTCCGTGAGTTGGTGGCCCGGTTGCACACCCTGCATCGACGTTTTCTGGGGCGCAGTAGCAACGTGATCCAGCATGGCGAACTTTCAGTCAATCCGTCCACCCGCGAGTTTCTCGTGAGTGGAGATCCCGTCGACCTGTCGAAGAAAGAGCAGGCGGTGCTTTGTGCGCTTCTGAATACCAAAGGGATCGTCAGCGTCGACGCACTCAAGGATGCGGTGTATGGCTTTTCCGTTGACGTGGAGAGCAATGCACTCAATGTCCATATTCACAACCTGCGCAAGAAACTGGGCGCGAGCATTGTTCAGACGGTACGGGGCATCGGCTACCGACTCGGCCATCTCGGGGAGCGCGAGTCGTGAGTATTCGGCGTGGCTTGATATACCGCCTCGGGGGCAGTTTTCTCGTTCTCTGGCTGGTGTCAGCGGCGTGGATGTTCAGCGACTTGCAGAAGAACATCGACAGAACGCTGGATGAACGACTGGCCGCCTCTGCAAAGCTAGTCGTGAGCATGCTTGGCGCGTCCTCACTGTCAGCTGTGGACGATGGAATGAGGTCGTCGGGCCTTTTGCCTGACGAGGATGTCAACCTGACGGCAGGTATGGCCTGCCAGGTGTCGTCCCTGAAAGGCGAGATTCTCGTGAGGAGTCACAACTCGCCAAGCGAGCGAATAGGGCGCATGGGCGAGGGATATCACACCCAGATTGCAGATGGCGTCGAGTGGCGAACCTTCACGCTGGAGGCCGATGGCGTGAGAATCAGCACGGCAGATCGAATCGAACAACGCGCACGCCTGAAGTACGCCATTCTGGAGGCTGCAGCAGTGCCTGTTCTCGTTGCGCTGATTGGCGGCCTTGTCGTTCTCTGGATCTGCGTGGGTAAGGGGCTGGGACCCCTCGCAAGGATGTCCAGAGCGCTCCTTTCAAGGAATGCAGAACACCTGGATCCACTCAACGTCGACGAGCTTCCCGTGGAGCTGCGTCCGCTTGCTGCATCGCAGAATGAATTGCTGCTTCGACTCTCACGCGCGATAGAGAGAGAGCGCCGATTCACCGGAGATGCCGCGCATGAACTGCGTAGCCCGCTCACGGCCATAAAGACCCATATCCAGGTCGCACGGTTAACGGATGGGGACGTCTCCCGAGTCGCGCTCGGCAAGGCTGAAAAAGGCGCCGACCGCTTGCACTGCATTCTGGAACAGCTTCTCCTGCTTGCCAGAGTGGAGGGGCGCTTGTCGTTCGACGATGGCGTTCAGGCGTTCCCGTCCGAAATCATCATGCAGGCGCTGGAGGACTCCGAACGGAGCAATATCGTGAAGATCAAGCTCCACCAGGATGCAGACCGCTATCCACTGGCGGTGCCGTCAGCGCTTGCAACGGCTGCGCTGCGCAATCTCATCGACAATGCGCTCCGGCATACTGCACCCGGCACCGAGGTCGGGCTTTCAGTCTCTGTCGAAGGTTCGATGGTTCTTTTCTGCGTGCAGGACAAAGGCGGGGGAATTCCTGAGCTGCAACTGAATGATGTGACACGGCGCTTCTGGCATCAGGGCCGCGCAGGTGGAACGGGGCTTGGCCTGGCGATTGTCGAGGCGATCGTTGCCAGGTTCAACGGTGAGTTGAAGTTGCGCAATTCCGCTGAAGGGCTCGAGGCCGTGATGAGCCTTCCGCTCGTGCCATGAAGTGTCGCTCGCCGAAAGCACCACTCAACGACTTTCTACTAAGCTTCCCTTCCATCAGGGAGCGGTTTGGAGAAGGTGATGGGTTGTCCGCAGGTATGCAGTGGTGCGACGTTGCAATGCAGCTTTGGCGCCGCGCCGAGCGCATTGAACGTATTGCCGACCAACCGCACGCTGACAGGGGGCATGCCGGCGGCGAATATCATGGATTACATCCCGCTGGTGAATATCATGCCCTTCGGCATGTGCATGAGCATGGCCAACCCGACGGTGGCGGCCGCCACTGCCGCGGCACTGGGGGTGTTGACGCCCATGCCTTGCATACCCGCCACGGCCTCGCCCTGGATTCCCGGTGCACCGACCATGCTGCTGGGCAATATGCCTTCACTGGATTCCAACTGCACGTTGATGTGCACCTGGGCGGGAGTGATCAAGGTGGTGGTGCCGGGCCAGGTGCAGATGCTGATTCCCTGACAGGCCGCTGGAAAAACGACTTGCGATGCCATTGCAGCGTCAAGAACAGGCTCAAAATGCTCGCTTGCAGCTCGTGAGCTTTTCACCTGTTCTTGTGGGGCCGCCATTGGTATTGCACGAGTGGCGTCGTCTGCGTTTCTCAATAATCTGCTAGGCCTCGGCCGATTCGTTCCACCTTCTCCACCACCAGCGCAGCCGTGAGATGGGTTTTCCCTCGGCGTCCAGTGGGCGGCCGTCTTCGGCGAAGCCCTGGCCATCGTCCAGTGGCTTGCCGTTGAGGTAGCGGCTGCGGTGTGACACCTGGCCGTTGCCGTGGAAGCGTTGATAGAGGCCGTCACGCACGCCATCGCGATACAGCTCCAGCTCGGCCAGGCTGCCGTCCGGGTAGTAGCTGCTGGCTTCGCCATGCATCAAGCCCTGGCGGTAGGCGACCTTGCGCTGCAGCCAGCCTTCGGCGGCGAAGTACTGAGCCATACCATGCAGGCGCCCGTCGGCGTAGGGCAGGTGTGCCGATACCTGGCCGTTGGGGTGGTAGAGGACGCTGGGACCGTGCAGTACGCCGTTGGCATAGCCGAGCCGGGCCTGCGGGCGGCCGGCTTCCTGGATGGATACCGGGCCATCAAGAGCGCCGTCCTGCAGCTTGCCCTGCAGGCGGCTGTCGCCACGGGTGAGATCGAGGTTGCCGTTATTAGCCATGGGCGCCTCAGAGGGTGTTTACAAGATAGGCGAACGAAGGCAAGACAAGGCGAAAATGATCGAGAAAGCGGAGTTTACGTGCTGTAAATGAGCATTTCGAGATCGTTTTCAACGCAGTATTGCCAAGTGCAGCCATTTTGTAGACACTCTCTCAGTTGACCTTCACCAGTCCGCCCTTGATGGTCAGCATGCCGCCGCCATCCACGGTCTGTTCCGCGGCGGCCTTGTTGGTGAGGCTGACGCCGGCGTCGTTGGTCAGGGTGGTGCCGGCCTTGTTGTCCAGGGAGGTACCCGCCTGGTTGGTGAGCGAGGTGCCGGCCTTGTCGGTAAGCGCCATGCCGGCCTGGGTGGTGAGGTTCTTGTCGCTCTTGGCGGTGAAGTCGCCGCTGCTCTGCAAGGTAAGGGTGCCGGTCACCTTGATGGTGAGGTTGCCGTCCACGGTCAGCTCGTAGTTGCCGCTCACCTTGTGGCTGTAGTTGCCGCCGGTGCTGTGGGTCTGGTCGGCGCCGACGCTGACGGTGCGGCTGTCCTTCACGTCGAGGCTGTCGCTGCCGGTCTGGATGGTCACCGTACGCTTGCCCTTCTCCAGGGTGATGCTCTCGTCGCCTTCCTTCACCGTGCGGGTGCGGGCGTTCTGCACCGTGAGGGTTTCGTCATGGCCGATGGTGGCAGTGCTGTCGTTGAGCACGTTGACGGTCATGTCCTTCTGCGCCTGGAGGAAGACTTCCTCGACGTCTTTCTTGTCCTCGAAGCGCAGCTCGTTGAAGCCGCCACCGCCCTTGGAGGAGTTGGTCTTGATACCGGACTGGGTCTGGTTGTCGGGCAGGGCGTAGGGCAGGGTGTTGTCGCCGTTGTAGACGCAGCCGGTGACCAGCGGGCGATCCGGGTCGCCATCGATGAAGGTGACGATCACCTCCTGGCCAATGCGTGGGATGAACTGCATGCCGAAGCCCTTGCCGCTCCAGGGCAGCACCACGCGCACCCAGCAGGACGAGGTTTCGTCATTCTTGCCGTCGCGGTCCCAGGGGAACTGGATCTTGATACGGCCGTACTGGTCGGTCCAGATCTCCTCGCCGGCCTTGCCCACTACCTGCGCGGTCTGGGTGTGCATGCGCGGCTTGGGCGTGAGCCGAGGCGGGCGATAGGAGGTGGCCTTGGGGATGGCCTCGAAACGGTTGCGGTAGTGCTCGTGGCTGGCGTCATGGGTGACGGCGGTCACCACCCAATCGATATTGAGGCTGCTGTCGTCATGCCCGGTGAGGGTGAACCAGTGGCCGGGCACCAGCCAGCGGCAGTCGCTCTCGCCGATCAGGCGCTTCTCCTGGCTGCGCAGCCCATCGATGCGCTGCTTGGTCAGCGCATCGCCCCGCGCCTTGGCGATATAGCCACCCGGATGCTCGTACATCGACAGCGGCCCGGCCACCGCTTCGGCATTGCTGTACAGCGAGGTGGTGGGGGTGGTGAAAGCGTAGTCCGTGGCGCTGTACACCCCGCTCACCGCCTGCACGCTGTACTGCGCCGAGCGGATGCCATGCAGCTCGCGCGCGCCGATGCCCTGGCCCAGATAGGGCACCTTCGGCCCATTGGGTATCTGCACGAAGGCATCGCTGCTGTCGCCCAGCACCAGCGTGTGCTTGCCGTCCTCGTGGGTGAAGAACCAGAAGATGCCTTCCTCCTCCAGCAGCCGCGAAACGAAGGCGAAATCCGTCTCGCCGTACTGCACGCAATACTCGCGCGGCTCGTAGCTGCCGGAGAGCGACAGCTTGAAGTCGGTAAAGCCATGGGCCTTGAAAATGGTGGTAACGATGTCGCTGGTGGCGAGGTTCTGGAACACCCGGTTATTGCTGGCCAGCGTCAGCCACCAGAGCCAGGGGCGTAGCACCACCTGATAGCGGTCGGCCGTGGCATCGGCGGGGAGCTGGCGGATCTCCGCGACCAGGGCATCGAGGGGGCGTTGGTTGGCGTCGTTGTGCAGGGTAGCGGTGATATGCGTGGCCACGGCACTGCTCAAGGTCAGCGCGGTGGCGCTGTCGCCGTGGAGCGTCAGACTGCCCAGGGCGTTCAACGCCTCCTCCCCGGAAAGCGTCTGGGGGTAAAGATCCGTCAGGGCCGAGGCGCTGAGGGAGAGGCTGGTATTGGTGTCGGTGGGGCGGGGCATCTTGAGGCCACTCAGCAGTTGATCACGGTTCGTCCGACGATCGTATAGAGATTCGTGTTGGCCACGACCTGTTGCTGGGGGCGCTGCCGATAGTCTCGATTGGCCTGGTAGCGCATCACGGTCAGGTTCCCTCCGTCGACATCAAACATGACATCCACACCTTGGGCACAGCTAAGGGACAAGAATTCGACGCGATTCGCCCAGGGAAAGGCAATGTGATCCAGCCAACCCATTTCCATGGCGCCGTCGCCTATGTTGCCGAAGATTGCAGCGCGGGTAGCCACAGCACCGTTCAATTGCTGAATCAGGTTCTGGAATGCATTCTGGTGAGAGTTGGCGGAATAGTCGTTCTGGTAAAAGCCATTGATATGGCCGGCGAAAATACGGTTGCCCGGCAATTGGCAGATGACACCCAGGCACGAGTCCACATGGGGAAAGATCACGTGATGGCCGAGTCCCTGTCGGATGGTGAACGTCCAGTCGTAGTAGTCGGTGCCAATATTCTGATGTTGCGGCTCCACACAGTAGAAAAACATGAGTCATTCCTTTGAGAGTCGGTATTCGCTTTGGCGGGGGGGGGCAAAGGGGGTATCAGTCAGCGGCCTATCATTTGAACTTCCCGCCTTTCTCGTGGGTCGAGGCCTGGTTGTCGCTGACCCACATGTCCATCTCGCTCTCGCCCCCATAAGTGTAGGTGTACATCACCACGGAATTCCCCACGTAGGAAAAGGTGTCGGATTTATTTTTGGTAATTGAATGTAAGTGTGCCAATAAATAACTTCGCCCCTTTTCGAGCAGATTCGCTTGCCAAAAACAAGTCCACCTACATTGCTGGGATCCATTTTACGGAGCGGCATTAGTTTGAGGAGACAAATATATCTGCGGTCAGATTTTCCTTGGCAACATCATGACTGCTTAGTCTCCTGATGCCATATAAATCTCTATCTGGCCTTGGATAAGGGTCAAAGACATTGTATGAAATTTGCTTCGTTATCGGATCAACGAAAACATCAGTAATGACCACTGAGTGACTGACCAATACTGAATTTCCTGGAGGTTGGCAGGTTGCCAGTATCATTCCGCCTTTAAGCGCGACCTCCAATTCGCTAGCTGCGCTATATGCCAACAGCATATTATGATTGTATCTCAATTTCCTTGCGTATAATTTGTAATGCAAGAATAGATCGTAAGCTGCTTTTGATTCCAAGGCTGGCTGAAGCCCGTCGATGCCATCTAGCCTATAAGTCTCGCACCGCTCCAAAAGGTATTTGTTAACCAAGCCTATATCGGCAAATGCCTGATTTTTTGTGTGATTTAAAATCGTGGCAATGGAGGCCCTGGTGCAATCATTAGATCCTCTTTCCTGGCTGACAATGAGATTTTTCTTGGTTTGATAGTGGCGGCGGGTGGTATGGTTTAAATAATTGGTGCCTGCATTGGATCGCTGAAAATATCTTATCATGAGTTTGAGTCTCGGTAGGCGTGCGTGTGTTTTCTAATGAAGTCCGCCCTTTTTTGTGGTGAGCTTGAACGTTGGCAGGCAAGTGTGCGAGTGAAGCTGTACTCTCATTGTTCTGCCCTGTCATGGCTATGATTGCATACCCGGCCGACTCACTTTATGAGTTTTGCGGCGTCCACCGTAGGCCTAAGTATGTTTTTTTCGTTATCAATACCAGGGCACCTTGTCATCGGCAGGTGCTTGCTTCTATTGGTATGGGTGTTTGTTGTGGACACCGAAAACTTGAAGGCGGATTTATCCGGCCGGTAGGACGGATAGTGATAAATGTCATCGGCGATGACGAATGACCATTGCGAACCATTGTAGTGAAAAAGCCAAGACTTCTCATCGAACGCCAATACGGAAGAGTTAAAGCGAGGCGTAACAACTGTTCTAAGGTTTGCGAGCAGAATGTTGTCCAGGTCATTGTTGGTTAGTTTGAACTTGACTCTGTCACCGTAGACTGAAGATTTGAGATCTTTACACCCTTCTCGTTCCGAGGATCGCTCAAATAGGCTTGCACGCTCCAAGAGCTTGCCGATGTCGGTCACTGCGCTCCACCAGCTGGCGTCACCGTTGGACGGCCTAGTTAACTCCATACTGGACTTGGGGTCGTCGGATCTCTGGTTGCCATCCATTCCTGGAAATCCACCAAATACCGGACTGGTACATTCGACAAAGTGGTCATGCAACCTCACAGCATTTTGTGAAATCTTGTCGACAATGCTACCGCCGGTTCGGGCCAGGCCATTGATCAGTCGCTCCATTTCCACGAGAGACATCATGGATACACCCTCGGATTGCACGATACTGGTATTGCAGACAACAATTGGGGCGAACACCGTAGCGGTGTCCAACAATCCAGCACGATTCTCTGGTGTATTTAACGTTGGATGGCCTCTGACGAACGAAGCCACTGTTCCATAGTAGTAGTAACCCAGAATAGCCGACAGACAGTAGAAGTACTTCCAAGGAAGAATATGATGGAACGTCCACTTATCGCAGTCAGGCGTGCCACCACTCCTTCTGGGGGGGAGCTGAACTTTGAATGAATAGGTCGCCATTTATTTGTTTTCCCTCACAGATAGTCCGATTCGCCAACATTCACCCTGCTTGCCCGGATGAACTCACTCCAACACCCACTCCGCCAACTTCCCCGTCACCTGCGCCATCAACACATTCTCGATATCCCGTGCACCTGCCGCGCTGCACTTGGCGAGTACGGCTTTGACGATGGCGGGGTCGAAGTCGAACTGTTTGCCGGTGGCGGCCTTGTAGCGTTCGCGCAGTTTTTCCAGCTTGGCCAGGACGATGCCTTCCAGGGTCGCTTCGTCAAGTGGGCGGTAGGGCACCACGGTCATGCGGGCGAGAAAGGCGGGGCGGAAGGCCTGTAGCAGCACCTTGCGCAGGCGTTCGTTGAAGGCGTCGCTGCCGAGCTGGTGCGTAGGGGTGTCCAGCACCAGTTCGGCGCCGACGTTGCTGGTGGCGAGCATCACGGTGTTCTTGAAGTCCACCACCAGGCCGGTGCCATCTTCCATCACGCCCTTGTCGAAGACGTTGTAGAAGGCTTCCAGCACGTCGGGATGGGCCTTTTCGATTTCGTCCAGCAGCACCACGGAGTAGGGGCGGCGGCGCACCGCTTCGGTGAGCACGCCACCGGTACCGTAGCCGACGTAGCCGGGCGGGGCGCCCTTGAGCTGGCTGACGGTGTGGGCCTCCTGGTACTCGGAGAGGTTGATGCTGATGAGGTTGCGTTCGCCGCCGTAGAGGGCGTCGGCCAGGGCGTAGGCGGTCTCGGTCTTGCCGACGCCGGTGGGGCCGACCAGCAGGAACACACCCACCGGCTTGGCCGGGTCGGTGAGGCCGGCGCGGTAGGCCTGGATGCGCTGGGCGATGGTGCCCAGGGCGCTGTCCTGGCCCATGACCCGCTGGCCCAGGCGTTGGCCGAGGGTTCGCACGGCATAGGCTTCGTCGGCGAGCATCTTGCCGATGGGGATGCCGGTCCAGCCGGCGATCACGGCGGCTACGGTGCGTGAGTCCACCTGCTCGGGCACCAGCGGATCGTCCTGGCGGATGGCGTCGAGGCCGGCTTCCAGGCGGGTGAGTTCGGCGGCGAGGTGGTCGATGCGCTCGTCCAGGGTTTCATCGGCTTGGCTGGCATCGACACTTTCGCTCAGGGCCAGCAGTTCACGGCGGGCGTCCAGCAGTTCGCGCACGGCTTCGCGCTCTTCGCCCCAGCGGGTGTCCAGCTCGCGGATGGCAGTCTGGTTGCTGGCGGACTCCTGCTCCAGGCTGGTGATGCGTTCGCGGTGATCGAGGCCGGTGGCCTGCTCGCGGCGCAGCCGTTGCAGTTCTTCGCTCACCGCCACCTCACGATGGCGCAGGCTTTCCAGCGGTGGCGGCACGTCGTGCTGGCCGAGGGAGACCCGGGCGCAGGCGGTGTCGAGCACGCTGATGGCCTTGTCCGGCAACTGTCGGCCGGAGATGTAGCGGTGGGAGAGCTTGACCGCGTCCTGGATGGCGCTGTCGAGCACCTGCACACCGTGGTGTTGCTCCAGTTTGGCGGCGACGCCGCGCAGCATCTCCACGGCGGTGGCCTCGTCGGGTTCTTCCACCTGCACCAGCTGGAAGCGGCGGGCCAGGGCCGGGTCCTTCTCGAAGTACTTCTTGTATTCCAGCCAGGTGGTGGCGGCCAGGGTGCGCAGTTCACCCCGCGCCAGGGCCGGCTTGAGCAGGTTGGCGGCGTCGCTGCCACCCTCGCTGCCGCCGGCGCCGATCAGGGTGTGAGCCTCGTCGATGAACAGAATGATCGGCTGTTCGCTGCCGCGCACGGCGTCGATCACACCCTTGAGGCGCTGCTCGAACTCGCCCTTGACCCCGGCACCGGCCTGCAGCAGGCCGAGATCGAGCACGCGCAGGATGACGTTCTGCAAGGGTGGCGGCACGTCGCCGGCAGCGATGCGCAGGGCCAGGCCTTCGACCACGGCGGTCTTGCCGACACCGGGGGCGCCGACCAGGATCGGATTGTTCTGTCGGCGCCGCAGGAGGATGTCGATGCTCTGGCGAATCTCGCCGTCACGCCCGACGATGGGGTCGATGCGCCCGGCGCGGGCGTCGGCGGTTAGGTCCTGGGTGTACTGATCGAGCACGCTGTCCTGAGCGCTTTCCGGGGCGGGACGGGCTTTGCCCGCAGGGCCGCCGCCGCTGTGCTCGCGGGAGGCCTGCGTCCACTCCAACAGATTGGCGCGCAAGGCTTCACGCGGGATGCGCAGCAGCGAGGCGGCGCTGTTGAGCAACAGACTGCGGCGCTCGTCGCGATCGAGCAGCGCAAGCAGCAGCAGACCCGAGCGGATGCTCTGCTGCCCCGTCACGCTGGCCTGAACCACCGCGTCTTCGAGCAGGCCGATGGTCTGGCCGGAGAGGGCGGGGGTGCGTGTACTGCCGGCCTTGAACAGCTCCAGGGCGCGATTGATCTCGGTGGCCACGCTGTCGCGCTCCAGGCCGAAGCGCGGCAGCAACCAGGCGAGATCGCCGCCTTCTATGTCCAGCAGTTCCAGCAGCAGGTGCTCGATTTCCACGTAATGATGCGTGCGCTGCAGGCAACGCTGAGCGGCGCGTTCCAGGGCACGGCGGCTGTCTGCGTTGAGGCGACCGATCAGCGCGGCGAGTTCCATCAGGCCGTCTCCTTGTGCCGCAGGCGGGTGTCGATACGCTGCAGGGTGGTCGCCCCGGCGCACTGCAGGTTGCTACTCCAGCGCAGGCGCGGCGGTTGCTGCCGGTCCAGGCGCAAGGGATTGCCAGGGCGTACCAGCAGGCGCAGGTGGCATTCGGTATCCGGGCCGAGATAGAGGCTGGCCATATCCGCGAGGCGGATGTGGTGTTCCCCGCCAGGCAGATAGGCCGGTGCCTGCTCGGCTGTGAGCGGCCCTAGGGTGAGGCGAATGCCGGCGTGCTCGTCCCACACCCAGGTTCCGGCGATTGCATCGCGCCCCAGGCCGAGGTTGCGCCCACCGCGTTGCAGGCGGCTGCGGCTGGCCGAGGGAATCTTGCGCCAGGCCCCCTGGTAGGCGTCGTAGTCCACGGCCACGCCGAACTGCTGACGCACCAATACGGCGAAGCCAGCCAGAGACCGGCGCGGGCCGTTGAATGACGCGGCTCGGGCGGTTATGGCGGCATCTGGCAGTGCCATGCGATTTTGCAGGCTGCGTGGCAACAGGCCGCTGAGAGCCAGTAGCAGTCGCTGTGCTGGTGCCTGTTGCGGGTGCTGAAAACCCAGCGCCAGACGGTGGCGGCCGAGCACCCGATAGAGCTGTGCGAGCAAGCGATTGTGGAACAGGTCGAGAAAGTCCGCGGGAGCATGATCCTTGAGGCGCGCCCGCTGTTGCAGCCACTCCTGATAGGCATAAGGCAGTGGGCCGTCGGGGCCGCCGAGGCCAAAGACGGCGGTGCTCAGGATCGGCGGTTGGCCGGGTACGTCCTGCAGACGCGCGACCTGACTGGGGGCGAAGGTGGGCGTCAATGGCCCGCGCAAGCGCACCGCCTCCTGCTCGGGGCTGCTGCCCTGGCCGAGAGGCGTAGCGTCGGGTTGCTCGCGTTCCAGCAGCAGCAGGGCCTGGAGAAACTCGAAGTCCTGTGGGACCTCGCGCAGGCGTTTGCTCAGAGGTTCAGGGGCTTGCCGGCCTGGGGCTGCCATGTCCGCACCTCCTTGTCATGATCCACCAGTACCGTACGCACGAAGCGATTGGGCGTGGCGTAGAGGGACAGAAATTGCGCCAGCACGGCGGAAAACAGGACGGCGCTGCTGCCGGCGAAATGCTCCGCATCCAGGCGGATGCGTACCTCCAGGCCATTGCGCCAGCCGCGCCAGGCATCGTCACCGACCCGCGCCACCACGCGCTCGCAGGTCAACTCCAGCAGGCCTTCCACCTGGCGCCGGGGCCCGGCTTCGTCGCGCAGATTGTGCAGATGCAACAGCTCGCGCAGTGCATCGAGGGCTTCGGGGCCCTCGACCAGCGAGAGGTGGTTGAGGCTCAGTTGTGAAACCAGGCGCCAACGCGAAGGGCCGGACAGCCGTGGCAGGCTTTGCACGGTGGGTGTGTTCAGCAGGCTGGCCTGCGCGACGGGGCCGGGACGCTCGAATCCCAGGCGGGTGCCGGCAGGCAGGTTTTCGGCCAGGTGCCGACTGGTGCATAGCAGTTCGGCGGTAAGGCTGTACTCGGGGGCGTCCTGCAGCGGGTCGAAGGCCGTGTCCACCAGGCTCAGCAGCAGATCGCTGCCAGGCTGCGCGGGGTTCAGACCCTGCACCCGGCGAGCGTACCAGTAGAAGCCTTCACCGCCGTGGTTATGCCCGTAATAGGCCGGCACCCGGCGCACGCCCCTGGGGGTCGCGGCACGCATGCTGCGAATGCTGTGGATCTCCACGCTTTTTTCGCGGTGAGCGTCGGCCACCAGACGGTATTCGCTGCGAGTGCCATCCGGGCGCAAGGGCTCGGAGGTGCGCGGGAACAGGTTGATGGCCGGGGTGCAGCCCAGGCGCAGTTCACTGGCTTGCAGGTGAGGGCGGCCTGCCGGGGCACGGTCGAAGGCGATCACCAGTTGGCACGCCTGGCCGCCTTCTGCCGGTGGCAGCACTGGCAGATCGAAGAAGCCGAACTTGTCGGGGAAGGCGAAGTATTCGGCGAGCAAACGCAAGCCAGGGTGCTGCCCATCTTCATCAGGCAGCAAGGCCTGGTCGTCGGCGAAGCCCACGGGTGTGGCAGTGCCGGATACGCGGCACAGTGGCTTGCCGGGTGTGCCACTCCATAGCCCGAGACAGTGGGCCGCGAGCAGGTCGTAGAGGATGGCGTTGGTCATCGGGGACGCTGCCAGGTGCACGCGCAGGCTGCGCACCGGCAATTGCGCCCAGTCGAACTCGCCGAGGCATTCCAGGCTCAGGCGCAAGGCCGAGCGGGCCAGCGGGTGGCCGCTGAACGCCACCGCCGCATCGCCATCGAGCAGCGTGGCTTCACTGATGCGCAGCGGCCAGAGTTCGACCTGCGCACTGGTGCGCCAGTGCACACTGGCCTGATCGCGCGTGGTGACGAACAGGGGGGTATCGCGTGGCAGGCTGTAACCCTCGGCAAGATTGCCCTGGGTGGGATCGGGCTCGAACTGCACGATGGCGCAGGAGGGCAGGGGACGCAGGGCCAAAGGGTAGAGCTGTTCCAGCAGGGCGTCGCTGAATTCGGCGTAGTCATCATCGAGGCGGCGGTGCAGGCGAGCGGTCAATAGGGCGAACCCCTCCAGCAAGCGCTCGACGTGCGGATCAGGACATTCTCCGGGCGCCAGTTCCAGACGCCGGGCCACCTTGGGATGGCGCTGGGCAAAGCCAGCGCCGGCATGGCGCAACCACGTCAGCTCGCGTTGGTAATAATCGAGCAGTTCAGCGTCGATCGAGTCACTCATGGCGTACCTCTATCCCCTCGTCACCGGACGCGAGCAGAAATGTAGCCGGCCAGGTGTGTTGCCCTTCACGCAGACGCCCGGCAAGCCGGATGCTCAATCGCTGAGGCTGTCCAGGCGAGGGCTCGACGTCGATGTCGCTGAGTTGCAAGCGTGGCTCGAAGTGCTGCACGGCGGCACGCACCTCGCGCAACAGCAGACGGCGATCGTCGGCGCGCAAGGCTTGCAGGCCTGCCCAATCGGCAATGCCGTAATCGAGCAGCGTCAGTGGTTGCCCTGCAACGCGCTGCGGGCGCCGGGTATTGAGCAAGCGCATCAACTCCTGGCGAACGGATTCGGCCAATGCCTCGCGGTCGAAGGCCGGCGCCTCGTCCGCCTCGGCGGACAGACGCTCGAACAGGGGCGCACGCACGCCTCGGCCTGCTTACTTGACGAGCTTGTTGGCCGCCAGATCCCAGGTGGAGGCGGCGGTGCCCTCCTTGGTGCCATCGTCCTTCTGTGCGGTGAGTTCCCACTTGATCTTGGTGAAGTTCATCGACAGGGTTTCCACCGGTTTGCCGCCGGCTCCGCCGCTGACGCTGACGTTGGAAAGCACGACGTTGTCGAGGGTGTAGACGATGAAGGAGAGCAGCTTGCCGTCGCTTTCTGAGGCGTTGCGGCCGATGGTGATCGTGGCCTTGGTGATGGGCTTGCCGGCGCAGCAGTATTCGTTGAGCGAAGGCGTGGAGGTGTCGACGAATTTGGTGACGGTGAACTCACCGATATGCGGTTTGCCGGAGGTACGTTCCGAGTTGCTGACGTCGTTGGTGACCTGCATCGCCACGTTGTGGCTGTAGGACATCAGTTCGATCTTGTCGGTGTAGCCCTCGAGCAGGCTGTCGCCTTTAATGTCGTCGCCGAGGTCGAGAATGATGGCATCCATTGCGGATAACTCCTGGGTCTGGGAACGGGGTGGATCATGCGTGGAGTGCGTCCCCGCCGGGTGTGCCGGCGGGGCGTCCGGATCAAGCTGCGGCTGGTGGCGGCAGGCTGGCTACCAGGCGAATCGAGGCGGTCAGCTCCTCCAACTGGAAGTGCGGGCGCAGGAACACCGTGGCGCGGTAGACGCCCGGCTTGCCGGCGACTTCCGAGACGTCCACGCGTGCTTCGCGCAGCGGGTACTGGGCCTTGATTTCCTGAGGCGCGTTGTCGTTGATCAGCACGTAGTCCGCGATCCAGTTGTTGAGGTAGGTCTGCACGTTGTCGCGGGTCATGAAGCTGCCCACCTTGTCGCGCATGATCACCTTGAGGTAATGGGCGAAGCGCGAGGCCGCCAGCACGTACGGCAGCATGGCCGAGATGCGCGCGTTGGCATTGGCTTCGTTGGTGTTGTAGACCTTGGCCTTGTTGGTGGTCTGGCCGCCGAAGAACACGGCCATGTCGGTGTTCTTCTTGTGGCACAGGGTGATGAACCCGAGGTCGTTGAGTTCCTTCTCGCGGCGGTCGGTGATCGCCACTTCGGTCGGGCATTTCAGCGACAGGTCGCCGGACAGGGTGCGGAACGTGTGAGCCGGCAGGTCCTCCACCGCGCCACCCCCTTCGGCTCCCCTGATCGCCGCGCACCAGCCGTACTTGGCGAAGGCCGTGGTGATGCGTACGGCCATCAGCCAGGCCGCGTTGCCCCAGAGGTACTTGGAGTGATCGGTACCGTTGACGTCTTCGACATAGCCAATGCCTTCCACCGGCTTGGTGTCCGGGCCGTAGGGCAGGCGCAGGAGGAAGTTCGGCAGCACCAGGGAGACGTAGCGCGAGTCTTCGCTCTCGCGGAAGCTGCGCCACTTGATCAGCTCCAGGCTCTCGAAGATCTTGCTGAGATCGCGCGGGACGGCCAGCTCGGTGAAGCTGTTCATGTCGAACAGCTTGGGATTGGCAGCCGCGATGAAGGGCGCATGAGCCGCGGCGGCGACGTTGGAGAGTTTCTCTAGCAGGGCCACGTCCTGCGGGTGGCGGCCGAAGGCGTAGTCGCCGACCAGCAGGCTGAAGGGGTGCCCGCCGAACGTGCCGTATTCCTCTTCGTAGATCTTCTTGAAGAGCGCGCTCTGGTCGAATTCGACCGCTTTTTCAAGATCGTTCTGCAGCTCTTTCTGCGTGACGTTGAGCAGGCGCAGCTTCAGGCGGGTGCTGGTTTCGGTCTGATCCACCAGCATGTGCAGGCCACGCCAGGAGGCTTCCAACTTCTGCAGGTCGGGGTGGTGCAGCACCTCGTTGAGCTGGTCACTGATCAGCTTGTCGATCTGGCTGATGCGGTCGTTGATCATGGCCACCGTGTCCTTGTCGATGGACATACCTTCATCGAGGACTTGGGTAGCGAACTCCGCGAGCATGTCGCGGGCGTAGTCCTGCTGGCTCTCGTCGTGAGCCATGCGGCCCTCGGCGATGATGCGGTCGAGCAGGGTCAAGGTCTCGGTCGTGCTCTCGCTGGATGCACCGGCTTCTGTTGCCATTGCGTTGTCTCCGGAAAGTCGAGGGTCGGTCAGGCCGGGTCGGCCGGTGCTTCACCATCGGCAGCGGCGTCGGCCGCCGGGGCTTCGTCTTCAGGCCGCGAGGACTTGATTTCCTGCAGCCCTTCGGTGTTGCTCACCACGTCCTGCAGCAACTTGTCGAGGTCGTCGTTGCCATCGAGTTTGGTGAGCAGGTCACGCAAGCGTTGGCGTGCTTCGTAGAGACGACGCAGCGGGGTGATCTGCTTGACGATGTTGACCGGATCGAAGTCGTCGAAATGACGAAAACGCAGCTCGACGTTGATCTTGCTGCCGTCGCCGCTGATGGTGTTCTCCACCTGCAGGGTGCTGCGCGGCTCGATGGAAGCGAGCACTTCGTTGAAGTTGTCGCGGTCGATCTCGGTGAACCGACGGTCGATCAGCTTGGGCAGGGGGGTGTCCGGCTTGCCGGAAAGATCGGCGAGGATGCCGACCACCAGGGGCAATTCCTTTTTCTCGATGGCGTTGCCGATCTCGACGTCATAGGTGATCTGGACGCGGGGAGGGCGGATTCGATCCAACTTGTGTTGAGTGCTTTCAGCCATGTCGGTTGGGCTCCGGGGTGATACCGGGAGCGCATTGCAGCGGACGAACCCGTGCTCGCACTCCGTTGCTGGATCACGACGATGACGGGTTGGCTGAACAGCGAGCCCATCCTTGGCGATCCATCCTCATTCGCCACGAAGACGAACTTTCATAGACGCTAGATCAGGTCTATAAATTTGCAAACGTGAAGTTCAAGGTGAAATTCTCATGACGCAGGGACGTGCGACCTCCTATCGCTTTGCCGTGTTGCTGAGCCTCCTGATGGCCCTGTGCGGCTGTTCCTTTCGCGGCGAAAGAATCCAGTTGGACAGCCTGACGCTGGATGTGGCGGAGCAGGCAAACGACGACACGCCGATTGCCGTTGACTTCGTCGCCGTGCATGACCCGGATCTGCTCAAGCTGCTTTCCGAGATTCCTGCCAGGCAATGGTTCGCCGAGCGGGGGCAGTACGAGCGCGACTACCGGAATCTGTTTTCGGTGTGGGGGCTGGAACTCGTGCCGGGGCAATTTCGCGATGTGCGCGACTTCCCCTTCGCCGGTGATGGGGCCGCTGGACTTTTGGTGTTCGCCGGCTATAACACCCCTGGCGTGCATCGTTTACGCCTGAACGAATCAGGCCGGGTGTGGCTGCGTTTCGACAGCAGGGAAATGCGCCTGCTGACCGATCAAGATCGTTAGCCCAGCGTTGCACGTGTGCATGCCAAACAGCGGATGTCGAAGGGGAGTGCTATGAAGGTGTTGCCGGATGCAGTCTGCTGGCACGAGGGCATGCAGCTATTGCCTCAGCATTTCCAGTTGCAGGGACTGCGCGCAGAGGTCGTCACGGCGTTGTGCGCCAATGCTGCAAACCCCTGGTTCTGGGGGGTGAGCGAACTGGAAGTGGACCCGGCGGCGCTCAGTACCGGTCTGGTCCGTATCCAGTCGCTCGAGGCGATCCTACCCGATGGTCTGCCCGTCAGCGTGCAGCCAGCTGGCGACAGGGTGCTCGAGCTCGATGTGGGGCCTGCCGTGGCGGCTTCGGCCAATGCCTGCGTGACCCTCTACCTGGCAGTCAATCCGCTTGGCCGCAGCGGGCAGGTGTTGCCACTCAACGGGCGTCTGCGATCCCTCTGCGGAGATGCGGTACCCGATCTGGCCAGTGGCGAGCATCCCGAGCCGGTGTTGATCTGGCGCCCCAATCTGCGCCTGGTGACCGACAGCGAGAGGGCCGATTCGGTCTGCCTGCCGCTGTTGCGTATCGCCAGGGAGGGGGGCGGTTTCGTCAGGCAGGCCTACGTGCCGCCGATGTCGCTGATCCTGCCGGAATCGCAGTTGGGGCAGATGGTCGCGGCATTGTGCGCGCGAGGGCGAGAGAAGTGTATGTTCCTGGCCGGGCGCTTACGCCAGGCCGAGCAGGCGGGCAATCGCGATGACGTGCAGGAGCTCAGGCGCCAGCTGACGGCTCTCTGGTCCCGGCTCCCCGAGGTCGAAGTGGCCCTGAATGGTCGAGTGGCGACGCCGGCGCACCTGCATGGTCTGTTGGCCGGCTTGGCGGGCGCCTGGTGTGCGCTCGACCCGCTTAATGGCGTGCCGGCGTTCGCGCCGCTTGATTTTCTCGATCTCAAGCACGGCTTCGACGAGGTCATCGCATGGCTTCATCGGAGCCTGGACAGTATCCGTGTCGGTTACCGCTGCCTGGTTTTCGAGCAGTCCGAACAGGGCTTTGCCATCGACTTGCCGGATAACCAGACGCGTCGACAACGCCTGATCGTCGGGCTGCGCATGCCCGCCGGTACAGGGCAGCAGGCCGCGCAGGCCTGGCTGGCCCAGGCCGTGATCGCGTCGCAGCAGCATGTCGCCACGCTCCGCCAGCAGCGCATGAGTGGCCTGCCGCACCAGCCGATGAGTCGCAATGAGCGAACGGCCTATGGAGTGGGTGAGGAGACCCATCTCTTCCTGATCCAGGCAGCCGGTGACTGGTTCGATCCCGAACAGTCGCTATGTCTGGCCACGACCTCGCAGAGAGCGGCGGCAAGCCCCTGGCAGGTTCTGCTGTTCACCGCCGATACCCCCTGAGATCCGCCAGCCAAGCCAAGGAAGTCTAGATGTCGGAAAGGAGCGTTGCGCTGTACCCACCCGAATTCGGTGAAGCCCCCCTGAGTCTGGCATTTCGTGAGGCGTGGATCGAATGGCGGGAAACCTGGGAGGGCATTGCCGGGCTCAGCAATGCGGGCAATGAACAGGTCGAACGCATGGCGGAAGCCACGATTCTGGTTGTCCGCCGGCTGTGGCGCGCGGCATTCGCCAGCGTGGGGGCATCGTCCTCGAGCCAGGTCAAGGCGATGGTGTATGCGTTCGTGGCCCTGGTCGACGAACGCCTGCTGTTCGATGAATGGCCAGGGCGTACGGCTTGGCAGCCACGCCCCCTGGAAGCTCGCTTGTATGGCTCGCGTACCGCGGGCGAGCGCCTGCCCCGTGCCATTCACAAGCTGCTCAAGGAACGTGCGCCGGCTTCGCGTGATCTGGCCAACGTCTATCTGCAATGCCTGATCCTGGGTTTCTATGGCGGTTTGCGCAGTGATCGTGGACGTGCGCTGCACACACGCTGGCGCCATGCGCTGTTCACCTTCGCCTGGCAGCGCGAACCTGCGGCAACAGAGGTGATATCCAGCCTGGCCCGGCCGACCCGGGCGTCCCCCTTGCGCCTGCCATTGCGCCGTGCACTGCCCGACGGTGTGCGCCTGAGCCTGGCGATCTGCGGATTGCTGCTGTTGCTGAGCCTGGCTGGGCACTGGATGTGGCGTGACATCCAGTCGGAGCTGACGCCACTGCTGCATCTGGTCAGCCTGGATGAAGCGCAATGAGTACGCTGGCGATCATCCTCAGTCTGCTAGGCGTGCTCCTGCTGCTGCTGGCATTGGCCGCACTGTTCTGGTGGCTGCGGACGCAATCGGGCATGGCGATCCGCAGCTTCTATGCCGCAGTGCGCAAGATGGAGCACGAACAGGGAATCGAGTCGCGCTATCAGGTGCCCTGGCTGATGCTGCTCGGTGATCCGCGCGAGGGCAGCCAGCTTTGCCTCGATTGGCAACTCACGCCTGCAGGCCGCCCGGCATGGTTCGGGCGCTGGTGGGCGGATCAGGACGGTGCCTTGCTGGTGGTACCTCAGAGCATCTTCCTGCCCAGCGATGGCGGCAATGCGTCCACCTTCGTCTGGCGGCGCCTGCTCAGCATGTTGCTCAGGCTGCGTGGCCAGCGCCCACTGGATGGCGTGATCTGGAACATTCCCCTCAATCAGTTGCAGGACGGTGCGCAAGGTGCTGCCGATGTGATCGTGCTGCGCCGGCGCTTTGCGGAACTGCTGCAACGCCTGGGACTGAGCGTGCCGGTCTATGTCCTGATCAGCGGTTTCGAGGAAATGCCAGGCTTTCAGGAGCTGGTCGCCGCACTCCCCGAAGAGGGACGCGAGCGTCTGCTGGGCTGGTCATCGCCCTATGGGCTGGATGCCGGCTGGCAGAGCTACTGGCTCGACGATGCGCTGGATGCCGTGGTGCAGAACATGCAGGCCGCGATCATCGAGGTTGGCGCCTTGAAGGGCGAGCTGGCCGAGGACCTGTACCGTTTGCCGGACCTGTTGCTGGAATTGAAGGGCAATCTCCGCACCCTGCTGGAGCCGGTCTTCCAGGGCAATACGCAGGGAGAGGCGCCCAGATTCCGTGGCCTCTACCTCGGCGCGGCGCAAGCGCTCGCCGAGTCGACGCAACTCTACCCCGGGGAGGTGCCAGCGGCACAAGGCGTCTTCACCCAAGCGCTCTGGCGGCAGCGGCTGATCGCGGAACAGGGCCTGGCGCAGGCGTTACCGCGCATACTGCGTCTGCGCCAACGCTGGCAGATGACCGTCGGCGGCATTGCCGTCGTATTCGCGCTGTGCTGGCTGCTGGGCATGCTATGGGTGTGGCAGGAGCGACAGGAGGATGCCCGCGTACTGAGCAGCCTGCTGCAGGAAACCCATGCCGGACACGTCAGTCTGCGCGCGCCGGAACGTCGTCAGGAGCAGGCACGGCTCAATGTGCAGGCGTTCTGGGAGCTGCTGCAGCAGGCGCCGCGCTGGCATTTTTCATCGCTGATCTATCCCTCGTCCTGGGGCACGTCCCTGGATCAGCAGATGGATCAACTGTTGCGCGGCATGGCGCGCCGCGAAGCCCTGGTGCCGTTGCAACAACTGCAGGACTACCAACTGCAAAGCTTGCTGGTGATCCGCAATGAACAGCGTCGCCCGGATGTGGAGAGTGCCCAGCCGGATCAATGGCCGAACTACGTCAAGGCACGCACCCTGGCGGAGGGCGTGGTCAGCCTCGAGCGGCACAATAACCTGCTCAACAACGCGTTGACCGGCCAGGAAGGCGTCATCGAATCGCTTGCCCAGCTGGGCAACGACGCGCTGGGGCTCAGCCTCGACCCCTCCAGCCTGTCCAGACGTGCCTTCTACGACCGGACCCTACGCCATCTGGCCGCGCCAGGCCTGCGCCCCGTGGATCTGGAACCCAACGGCAAGCAGCTTTCCGCGCATTTCCAGGGCTTGATGAAGTTCTGGCTGGAGCAGTACTTCCTGGCCGGCAATTTCGTCACGCCCGCCGGCTATCTCAAGAAGCATCTGAGCGATCTGGAATATGGCCGCGATACCTCGCTGAAGAAACTCGAGGAAATCAACGCACTGATCGGCCATCTGGACGACCTGATCGTCCTCACCAACTCCGCCTGGAGCCATGGCAGCGGGGAAGAGCTCGTGCCTGGCTTTCGTGACCTGATGAACGACGTGAAGCAGAGCCGTCTGCTGGGGCCGACCATCGAAGCCTCCGTCACGCAGGAGGCCGAACAGTTGCGCAAGACCTTCCACAGCCAGTGGATCGAAGAGTCCGCAAGCCGCAACAACCTTTTGCAGCGCCAGGCGGGTGGAACGCTGGTCTTGCAGAAGAACATCAGCAAGCTGGCCAGAAGCATCGATGACCTGCTCCAGCGCGACTTCGCCGTGAGCGCGATGCGCCGCCCGGATGGCAGCCTCGACACCCGAGCCCTTGGCGATGTGAGCGAACAGCAGATAGCTCAGGCGCTGGTCTACCAGCAGAGTTACCAGGACTTCGTGGCGCAGGAGCTGGCTCAGATAGCGCCGGATTATCGTGCGGGCATGCTCAAGGCCGCCGAACAGGCCGCTGCGCTGGCCATGTGGTCGGCGTTGACCTCGTCGGGCGGCTCCTACAGCGACGACGCTACGCAGAACCAGTTCAATGTCTCCGTCGAACAGGCCATGCAAGTGATCCAGGCACTCAAAGGGTTGGGCCGCGCCGATCTGGCCAGCACCCTGCAATCGCAGTTGACCTTGCGCGCCATGGCGGACGTCGCCGAGGTACTGGCGGATATCGACACCTTGCCGCTGTTCACCCTGCGTTATCCGATCGCCGAGTGGGACGGCAAGCCCAACCTGGGGCTGAAGCTGTTCCGGGCCACCGACATTCAGGATCTGAAAGCCTCCCTGGCCCGACAGTTCACCGATATCAGCACCAGTACCGACAAGGTATTGCCCGAGCTGACGTGGCTGAGAGCACAGAATGATCTGCCACTTCCGCTGCAGGAGAAGGTATCCCGCCTGGGTTCGATAAACGATGACATGAAGAAGTACAAGGCGCAGAACCCGACAAGTGCTCCCGCGTTGTTCGAGCAGCTGGTGAGCCGGGACCTGGTGGAGATGGACATCGGCAATTGCCGCCAGGTGCTCTCGACCGCGAGCCTGCCGCCAGGCGATGGCGATCTGGCGCGTTATACCCAGGGCATATCGGAGCAGGCCCGGCAGCGCTGCAACGAATTGCAGACACAGGGCGCGGCACAAGCCTGGAGCGCGCTGGCGAGCTACTTCAATCAGTATCTGGCCGGCCGTTTTCCGTTCTCCTACAACCTCGATAGCAGCGATGCCGACCCGGCTCGCGTCAAGCACCTGCTGGAGCTGATTGACACCCATCTGGAGGCGGCCGAGAAAGGGCTGGCACTGGCGCCGGCGGGTAACCGACTGGCCGCAGAGGACTTCCTGGCACGGATGAAACAGGCCAGAAGCTGGCTCGGGCCGCTGTTCATTCGCGATCAGTCAGGTGTCATCGGGGTCGAGCTGGAGGTACGTTGGCGGACGGATCGAGAAGACGAGGAGGGCGCCGACCAGGTGATCGCCTGGACACTCAACGGCGCGGGCCATCAGATCGCGCATCCTGGCGAGAGTGGCCAGCGCCTGCGCTGGAATGTCGGTGATCCGCTGCAGCTCGTGCTGCGCTGGGCGCGTGACAGCAACCAGCGACCGGTGATCGATCCGCTGCAAGCGAGCATGGCCGTCAACGGCCTGGAGGCTGGCTGGGAATACCGCGGGCCTTGGGCGCTGCTGCGCATGATGCGCGTGCATGTGGTGCCGCAGCATCTGCCGAATACGGACTACACGGACTTCCCCCTGACCCTGCAGGTGCCGGTACGCGGCATGCTGGATGCCAGCCCGCAGGCGCAAATGTTCATGCGCCTGTCGCTGCTCAGCCAGGGAAGCAAGCTGCCTTTGTCGATCCAGCCGCTGCCGGTGGTTGCACCCGCATCGCCGTTTGCCAGTTTTCAGCTGCAGGCCTCGTACGATGAGGCACCACCGCTATGAGCCATTTGTCCATCGAACCTTATCTCCAGCCCATTCCAGGTGATGAGGTCTGCGGGCCTAGCCTGCGTTACGAGGGCGCCTGGGATCGCCTGCGGGAGCTGCGCCGCGAGGACGACGCGAGCCTGCCCACCGGCGTCTGGCAAAGTGAACTCAAGCGTGGCGACTGGGCGGCATTGGAGCAGTTGGCCGGTGACCTGCTGCGTGAACGCAGCAAGGATCTGATGATCGCCGTGTGGCTAGGCGAAGCCTGGATCAGACGCCATGCGCTGGCTGGGTTGGCTGCAGCCCTGGAGCTGCTGTGCGAGTTGTGCGAACGCTATCCCGATACGCTGCATCCGCAGCCAGAGGAGGGTGATCGTTCCTGGCGGGTCTTCCCCCTGGAGTGGATGATCCGCCAGTACAGCGACACCGTGCAGACCCAGGTTGCGCTCTTTGGCCTGGATGTCGGCGTCACCCTGCACGACTGGCTGCAGCTACAGCAGCGCCAGGTGCAGATGAGCGACAGCAAGCAGGACAAGATCGCCGCCGAAGCTGCCCGGCTGGAGTATCGCAAGCTGCAGGAAAAGCTCAGACAAACCCCGGTGACGGACTTCCAAACCGCTGACGCCGAACTGCAAGCCGCTCTTGCCGCCCTTGAACGTCTGGATCACTGGAGCGATGAATGGCTGGCCGAGTTGGCGCCCAGCTTCGGTTCATTACGCCAGACATTGATCGAGCTACGTGCGCAGCTCGAGGAATTCATCCCGCCAGCCGAGTCTCCTTCATCCAATCCTGAGAGCGATGCCGTCATGGACGAGCCGACTACCGAACCGACTGTCCCAGCGCCGCCTGTCGCGGGTGTGCCCAGCAGCCGTGAGCAGGCCTATCGGCAACTGGCACAGATAGCCGATTATCTGGCCAAGACCGAACCGCACAGCCCGGTGCCTTATGTCATCCGCAGGGCAGTGGAGTGGGGCAACCAGCCGCTCGGTGAACTACTGGATGAGTTGATCAGCGCCGATGCCGAATCCCGGCGCCTATGGAAGCTGCTCGGCGTTCTCAAGTGACCTTCGAGTGAAGCACGCATGGCCGGCGCTCTGGGCGCGCAGATTGATCTGCCTGTCGGGTCGGGTATGCGCATCATCGTCAGCGCAATGACGAGCACAGTCTCAGCTGGCGAAAGTTTTGAATCGAGTCGTATCCATCCGGTGCAAAGCAGCGCCGAAAGACTCGGATAGATTTGGAAGACGGTTTGGCGTCGACGAGCAACGATTAGGCAGGTTGGAGTTTTCCAGCTGGACAGCACCATGAAGTGTTAATGAAAAAACTTCGGCCAATATAAATTCTATATAAAACAGATAGCTAGAGTAGCTAGCTGGAATTTAAGTCATCATTTTTTAGCGCTCTGATCTTAATTGCTTCGGAGTGGCAGTGGAGCGAAGGAACTAATCATGTAAATAAAATGCGCTTATTAGAGGGCGTTGATCTGATATGCATGCTCAATGTGACTGTGAAGCTTGCATTAGGCATTAGCAGTGCTAGGCTTGGTCGTTATGGACTTTTATTGGAATGCGCCGGTCATAAGGAATTGAGATAAGGATAAGCATATCCACTACCTATAATAGGGGTGGCTATGTCTGCAAAAAGTAGAACCGCATATTTCACAAGGCGCGGTCATCATTTTGGTAATCTATGGTCCGTCTACAGCCTAAAGATTAATCAGGCCATCCAGTTGGGTAGCGACAGGCAACTGGCCCACTGGCTATTACATCTGGAGTTTTCTTCTTCCGTTGTAAGCTTTCAATTTGATACAGGTTTTAAGGCTCTTACCAGTGATATGCCTTTAAAGCTAGACTATCACTTTGAGGTTTTGCCTGTGGAGGGCATGCCTGAGCTCCACTATTTGCGCACAGAAGGGCACTCGATTGATTATTCAGAAAGAGTGCAATCCGCTGCATTGCTCAAATACAAGTACATCGAATTTAATGATGAGAGTTGGCTGCCGCAAAAACGAAAGATTCTTCCACTTTTAAAAGTTTCGAGCTTCTTGAATGGAGGGCGGAACATATATATACCGCCGCAACTGATCGAGGGGGCAGCCAGGTATATCGCAGTAGCTCGCAAAGGTGGGCTAGGGGGGTATCTTTCAAGTCTATCTGCTTATGATTCAAATCTTTGCTTGCTCGTTTTCTGTAGGATGTATTCGGAGAGAAAAATAGACGTTAGCTTCGAGTCTAATTTCTTTTCTCGCAATACATTATGGTGGATAAATGAGTAAAGGAATTTCCCGAGAGCGTATTTCTTTTGTTGGCTATGAAGTGGTTGATCCAATCCTAATGGATACAACCAGTAAGGAAACGTTCATCAGGCGAAGAGAGGCAATAAATCTACGTCTCGATGGTTATACCGGTTCAGAAATTAGAAAATTTACCGGAATTCAGGAAAGTGAACAGACTAGGCTCTTCAAAAGATATACGACCCTTAATGAAAAGGGGATCTACTTAGGGGAGGTTGGCTTAATTCCTCGCTACCGAGTCGAACCATACAAAAGAGTAAAGCCACCAGTAATTAAACATACTGAGAGCCAGGGAGGGCTTTCAGGGGTTCTAGGCTATACCCTTGAAAAGTACCCTGGAATAGAAGAAAAATTTGAGTTGGAGGTGCTTCGAAAAGAGCCTAAGTTCGGACAGGGTGTCAAGTTCAGTAAAAAAGGGTTATGCCAAGTATTCTATGACATTTGTAAAGCAGAAGGCGTTGCGGATGATGAGTGGCCATTAAACCAGCTAAGAGGGGCCCGAAAAACAATTGGTAAGTATATCGACGCTATCCTACATAGCGACTTCAAAAGGGCAGCTCTTGTAAGTGGAGGCGGAATAGCACTAACTCATAGCAAGGTCGGAACAGGAGTCACCCCGCTGCTGGAAGACTTTGATGTATATGATTTTATTGAAATTGACTCTTGGCACATTGACGCTTTCTTTGTTCTCAACATTAGCGGTGATAAACGCGTAAAAACTAAAGACGTAATTAGCAGGATCTGGTTGATTGCGGCGGTATGCAGGAGAAGCAATGCAGTATTGGCAATCAAATTTGTTTTCTCAAGCGAGATTAGATCGCAGGACTTGTTCGATCTAATCTGCGAGGCTTATGCCGGGACTTGGGCGCCTCGGACCACTTTCAATGTCCGAGACTTAAAGTATTCCGTGTCAGCAGGAATGCCATGCTATTCAGTTCCAGGATTGCGCCATCATATTTGGGGAAGTACATGTTTAGATAATGCCATGCAGCACCATGCATCTAAAATTTATGAACTTGCCCTCCATACCTTGGGATTTGCAATAAATTTTGGTCCGTTAGAACAGCCTGCCCGCAGACCAAAAATCGAGGGGTTGTTTAAAAGAATCGCCACGAACGCAATCCACCAGATCGCCTCTACTACTGGAAGCAATCCTCAAAATGGTCGAGCCGAATCGCCTGAGGAAGCTGCTATATATTACCAAATTGACGTCGATGATGCCTTGGAGGTAATGGATGTACTTACCGCAAACTATAATGGGACTCCTCAGGGGGGATTGAATAAAGCGAATAGCCCGCTTGATGTGCTACGTGCATACTGTGCAGACAAAGATACAATTCTTCCGAAAACTCATGAGGTTTATCTAAACAGTATTTCTCTAGGAAGTGCCACTGTACAGGCAAGGGTCACAGGAAGCATAGCTAAAGGTATAAGGCCCAGAGTTAAACTCGATCAAGCCATCTATACGTCTCCTGACTTGGCGAACTCCTCGCATTTAATTGGAAAGCAGTTGCTTATACGTATTGACCCGCATGACTATCGTACTGTGGAGGCGTACCTTCCTGAGGGCATTTATTTTGGAACTCTCACGGTTGAGGCTGCCTGGCGGAATATTAAACACAGCGTCACAACTCGGCGCTTAGTTAATAGGGCGCAATCCAAAAAAGAATTTGAAATAATGGACGGTGAGAGCCCAATTCTTGCTTGGAAAAGGCACCTTAGAGAAAACGCTAGCACCAAGAGTAATCGTGAACTAGCTCGACTCAGCAAGGAAATGGAAAACAATACAGCGCTTGTACAACCTGAGCAACCTGCCGAAACGCCGGATATTTCATCTCTATACACATCTGAGAGATGGAAAAGCCTAGATATACTTAAGTGAGGAAAGTACATGGACTACTCCCACTCATTGTTTAGTAATGACTTTAGGCTAAACACCCCGGCGCTATTGGCTGTCGTTCAGAACGTCTGTTTCAAGGTTTTGATGCGTAAAACTGGCGTGGTTTTTACCGGGGAGCCACGAGTTGGAAAAACATCATGCTGCGAAGCATTGGTTGATGAAATTCCAAAGCGATTTCCTAGCGTCTATGTTTTTATGATTCCAGCGGTTAGCGTTGATTCCAGTGGTGAGCGCTATTCATCAATCATTCATCAGATGCTAGATCTCGAAGAAATAAAGCCCGGCTCTAGAGTTACATTCATACAGCGGCAATCACTTCTAATTGAGCGCCTATTAATTAGGGCGGCCCAAGCAAAAGCTCGACAGATTGTTATGTTGATAGATGAACTACAAAGGCTTTCCGCTGCGGACTTTAATCAGTTGGCAGATGTATACAATAAGCTAAGGGCTAAAAAAGTAACGCTTACAGTCATATCCTTTGCCATGCCATCAATTGATAAGAAGGTTGTTCAGTTTCTTGATGATGACGCCAGGCACATAATCGGAAGATTTCTCTCTGACATTAGACCTATGTATGGAGTCACAAGCTTGACGCAACTAACATCTATTTTGAAGCTGTATGATGAGCCATCATCTTATTGCGGCTCTGAAATATGCTATAGCAGTAACATTCTGCCGAAGGCTTACGCGTGTGGCTTCAGGGTCTCTAGTCTTTCTGAGAATATTTGGCTTGAGATGTCCAGAATTGCAACAGGGAAGTATGTTAATAATCTTCCTATGGAGCATATAATGAATCGCCCCTGATTTCTTAGACACCTCCAAGCCTCATAATGAGGCCCATCAGGAGGTGCCATGAGCAACCAGCGTTACCCCGAAGAATTCAAAAT
>MDSZ01042804.1_pt1 | contig 57586 bp, 57 predicted proteins | sample 811201 | NCBI WGS metagenome assembly MDSZ01 (sample SAMN05326647, study PRJNA326480) | marine metagenome | isolation source: seawater | place: Indian Ocean: North | collected 2010
CGGGGTCAAGACACTGCATAAAGCCGTTGCCTTAACCGAGGACGCGTATTATACAGACACATGGTCGCGCGTCAAGCGAAAAGATCAATTTATTACTAACTTTTTCGCCCTTAAAAAAATTCTTTAAATTCCTCTAAGGCCTTGATTTAGAAGCGTCTATGGAAAATCACAAAACAGCTCCCTTAACCAGGGACGCGCATTATATAAGACTGCAGAAAGCTGTCAACAGAGTTCGTTAAAAAAAGTCTGTTTCTGCCGACATACATAAAGAAAAATATAAAGACAAATATAAAAAAGAGGTCTGCCTGCAGACCCCTTTCTAATGTCATCTATTACCAGCGTAAAAGATGGAACAATTTCTTGCCACGTTTCAATATATGGTAACGCCCATGCAACCCAGTTTGTGGCGTCAGTTGCGCATCAACTTGGCTGCACTTTTCACCATTAATACTAACAGCATTGTTCGAAATAAACTCACGCGCCATTTTGTTAGATTTGGCTAAGCCACAGGTTACTAGTGCCTCAACTAATGTAAGTTGCTCAGCACCCGCGTCACTAGCTGGCATACCATCTTGGTATAACTGCTCAAGGTCAGCAGCCGTTAAGCTTTCAAGTTGACCTGAGAATAATGCCTCACTGATGCGTAACGCTGCTTGCAAGCCCTCTTCACCATGGACTAAGCGGGTTACTTCACGTGCCAGAATACCCTGCGCTTCAGGACGACCTTGCGCTTCTTTGTCACGCTCTTCAATAGCGATCATTTCAGCTTCATCAAGAAACGTAAAATAACGCAGGAATTTGTACACATCAGCATCTGCCGTATTTATCCAAAATTGATAGAAGGCATACTGGGAGGTTTTTTTCGCATCTAGCCAGATGGTGCCTGATTCTGTTTTGCCAAACTTAGTGCCATCAGCTTTGGTTACTAATGGCAAGGTCAAACCAAATACTTGCCCTTGATAACGCCGGCGGGTTAAATCAGTACCGCCGGTGATATTGCCCCATTGATCACTACCACCAATTTGCAGAGTACAGTCATATTGCTTATACAGTTCAGAGAAGTCATAGGACTGCAAAATCATATAGGTAAATTCCGTAAAGGAGATACCTTCTCCTTCCCGCTCTATACGCTGCTTAACAGATTCTTTTTGAATCATTTGATTGACGGAGAAGTGCTTACCGATGTCACGCAGAAAAGTCAGCACATCAACATTGTGGGTCCAATCGTAGTTGTTAACCACTTTGGCACTATTGGCTTGATCGTTAAATTCAATAAACGCACTGACTTGATGCTTGAGTTTCTCTACCCAGCCATTAATGGTTTCTTCGTCATTCAATTTACGTTCTTGAGCTTTAAAGCTAGGGTCGCCAATCATCCCCGTTGCACCACCTACCAAAGCTAACGGCTTATGACCGGCTTGTTGAAAGCGCTTTAGAACCAATAGTGGCACTAAACTACCAATATGCAGACTATCAGCAGTAGGATCAAAACCACAGTACAGAGTGCGTGACTCACTAAGATGTTCGACCAAGTCTTCAGGTGAAGTCATCTGATTAATCAAACCGCGCATTTCTAGGTCGGCTAGTAAATTGGTGTCAACGGCACTCATAGCATCCACTTATTTTTGGGGTGAAATAGAAAAAGGCGACTATTTTAACTACTTTAGAGGATGGATGAAATACAATCTACTAAAGAACTCACTACTAATTGCTATTCTAATGGCTATTATTGTCTGCTCTTGGGACAACTCCATGCTACAATGCGCTGGCTAAGCTCAGTTGCTTAGCGAAGCAGTATTATAAATCAGGATTTAGAGGAACCCACGGACCTCAGTCTTGTCATAACCATGTTAATAAATTACAGCCACCCCTCTACAAACTGTGAAAAAATCGTTCCCTAAGCTTCATTTAATTATTCTCAGCCTAATTGCTGTGGCCATGGTAACCCTATTTATTGTTAGTGACGACAAGCCCGCGTCTAGCAACGAAACGGTGGTGCTCGATATACCAATTAACTTGCCTGAACAAGACAAGACAAAACCAGAACCCAAAGCAGAACCTACAATAGCAGAGTCAACTATTAAGGAACTGCCTGCACCCGAACCCAAAATCGAAGAGGCTTGGCAGTCAGTAGAGGTTAAATCCGGTGATAATTTATCGACTATTTTTCGTCGTGTAGGGTTAACACCACAAGATGTTTATCGTATTAGTAAGGCCACCAAAAAGTCCAAAGCCTTAACCAAGCTCATGCCCGGGCAACGTCTAGATTTTGTTATCAACCAAGGCCGTATCGAGAAAATATTACATATTATTAATCCCTTACAACGGGATTTAGTGAGCCTCAACAGTGATGGTGGGTATGACATTGAACGCATTGAGCGCGAACTAGAAGTACGACAGAAATTTGCCAAGAGCACAATTCAAAACTCTCTGTTTGTAGATGGTCAGAAAGCTGGTTTATCTCAGAAAAAGCTAATGGAAATGGCGAAGATTTTTGGCTGGGATATCGATTTTGCCCTCGACATCCGGGCTGGCGATAGCTTTGTTGTGCTTTATGAAACAACTTATTTAGATGATAAGCCATTTGGTGAAGGGGAAATATTAGCTGCCCAATTTATTAACCAGGGGCGCATTGTAAACGCTATACGCCATAGCGATGGTAATTATTACAATGAAAAAGGCTACAGTATGCGAAAGGCGTTTTTGCGTAGCCCAGTCGATTTCTTCCGTATCAGTTCTAAATATAATTTAAAGCGTAAACACCCTATCCTGAAGGTTGTGCGCCCCCATCGAGGGGTGGATTATGCAGCACCCACGGGTACACCAATCAAAGCATCTGGTGATGGCAAAGTCATTTGGAAAGGTACCAAGGGTGGCTATGGCCGCACCATTATCATTCAGCACGCTGGCATCTACACAACCTTATATGCTCATATGTCCAAATATCATAGCAAGGTCAACAAAGGCTCCCGGGTAAAACAAGGTCAGGTGATTGGCTATATTGGCAGCTCAGGCATGTCTACAGGGCCACATTTACATTATGAATTTAGGGTTAATGGCGTGCATAAAAACCCTTTAAAAGTAAAGTTTCCAAATGTTGAGCCTCTTAATGAGCAACAAATGCAAACCTTTGCTCCTTTGGGTGAAAATCTATTAGATCAATTGCAGGCCTACAAGCTAGGTACACCCTAGCACTGTGTATTAGCTATTGCCTATTCTGAGACTTGTTACTAGATAGAAAAGCTAGAACCACAACCACAAGTGGTAGTGGCATTGGGATTTTGCACAGTAAATTGTGAACCTTGCAGGCTCTCTTTGTAATCCACAGTACCACCCATCAGGTATTGAATAGACATAGCATCTACTAACATGGAAACCCCATGGTTTTGGATGCGCGTGTCATCTTCGGCCACTTTGTCATCAAAAGTAAAGCCATAGGAAAAGCCCGAACAGCCACCACCAGTCACGTAAACACGCAAGCATAAGGCAGGGTTTTCTTCCTCTTCTAACAGCTTTTGGACTTTCTCTGCCGCTGCATCAGTAAAATGCATAGCTTCATCAGCAGAGGCTTGGGGATCAAAGTTTTCCATGTTCATTCAACAACCTAATCATATATGACGATATTATCGCCTTAACCCAGTAATGCAATCAAGTATTGGGTCAGGCAATAAGATATATACTGTTTCTATTTTAAACTGCCCCTAAGGCAGCTTATAAATGACTAGCTAAGTAGTCTTTATGGGGACAAGGGCATAATATCCAACCCTGCATGTTCATCTAAGCCGAGCATAAGATTCATATTATGCACAGCTTGTCCGGCAGCACCTTTAACCAGATTATCAATGGCAGATAATATCACTAAAGTATTCTCTCCCTGGGGTTGATGCAGCGCCAGACGACAAATATTGGAACCACGTACACTGCGGGTTTCTGGGTGACTGCCTAGGGGCATCACATCAACAAAACCGTGATTGGCATAACGCTCTTCATATATAGCTTGCAGACTTGGTAAATCAATAGCCCCATCCAGCTGGGCATAAATGGTAGCGTGTATACCTCGGATCATGGGCGTTAAATGCGGTACAAAGGTCAACCCTATCGGTGCTTTGGCAGCATCCGCCAGACGCTCCTTAATTTCGGGTAGATGACGATGGCCTGCTACGCCATAGGCTTTAAAGCTATCCCCCGCCTCACAGAATAGACTACCGACTGCTGCACCACGGCCAGCACCACTGACCCCAGACTTACAGTCCGCGATTATTTGCTGGGTATTGACCAGACCTTGTTCAATTACTGGCAATAAACCAATTTGGACTGCTGTGGGATAGCAGCCAGGATTGGCAACTAATCGCGCCGTGGTAATTGCCTGCCTATTAACTTCCGGTAGCCCGTATACAGCTTCTGCCACCAAATCAGGACAGGCATGTTCCATACCATACCATTGGGACCATACATCAATATCTTGTAGCCGAAAATCAGCGGCTAAATCGATCACTTTGGTGCCACTCTCTAACAGTGCCCTAGTTTGCTTCATGGCCACACCGTTAGGGGTAGCAAAAAATACCAGATCAGCTTCTGCTAGGGTCTCATTATTCGGTTCAGTAAAAGCTAAGTCGAATTCCCCTCTTAGGCTAGGATAAATATCAGACACCTGACGCCCAGCTTCAGAACGTGAGGTTATAGCACTGACTTCAACACCAGGATGGCGCGCCAAAATACGCAATAGTTCGACTCCGGTGTATCCCGTTCCACCCACAATAGCAACTTTGTTCACTTTTCCCACCTAACCGCTATGATACTTAATACCAAAAGGTCTCATTTTCAAAGACTTAATTCTAAAGCAGTATTTGTCTGATGCCTAGTAATTCAGTTATTCTTAAGGGCTTATTCTACGCGCCAGCACAAGAAGGCATAACATGGCCAGAAAACCAGATCAAAAACTAACGCAGCGGCTGTTTTCACCAGACTATTTCCGCCATCGTTTAGCCGATACAGATGCCCTACCTCAAATGGCTTTGTTGGGTCTTATTGCTGGTGTAGCCTCAGCGTTGATTATTATTGGGTTTCGTAGTCTGTTTGAATTACCTCTGGCCCATTGGCTACCCAGTGGCACAGCCGAGGGCTTTGAAAGCCTACCTACAATATGGCATTTTCTATTGCCCCTTATTGGTGGTGGTCTCATAGGTCTATGGTTGATGCTGTTTAAGGCCAAGGCGCGCCAAACAGGCGTCACTCATGTGATGCAACGTATGCTCAATCATAAAGGTTATATGCCATTTAAGAATACCTTGGTGCAGTTTTTTGGTGGTGCTTTAGCCATTATTACAGGGCAATCTGGTGGACGTGAAGGACCTGCTGTCCACCTTGGTGCCGCAATTAGTTCACAGTTAGGGCGCTTTTGGCAGCTGCCAGACAATAGTATTCGTACCTTGGTTGGCTGTGGTACCGCTGGCGCCATTGCTGCATCCTTTAATACACCCATGGCTGGGGTTATCTTTGCCATGGAAGTGGTTATGCTTGAATATACAGTGGTTGGCTTTACTCCCATCATTATTTCTGCCGTCACCGCTACTTTGGTACATAACAGTTTATATGGTGCCGAAATGGCCTTTATGGCCCCTAATATTGCTTTTGTTAGCCTCCAGGAAATGCCCCTTATCTTAATTTATGGGATTATTTTCGGCGCCTTAGCTGCGCTATTTACCAAAACAGTGACTGTTAGCCTCAGTGTCGGCGATAAGCCCATTATGCTGCGTATGCTTGGAGCTGGCCTTGTAACTGGCTTACTAGCCACTCAAGTACCGCAAATAATGGGGGTGGGCACTGATAGCATCTTGGCTGCTATTGAAGGCCAATATGCTATTCAATTATTGCTAATGCTGACATTGGCAAAGCTGTTTGCTACGGCAGTGAGTGTTGGTCTGGGCATGCCTATTGGTTTGATTGGGCCTACGTTGCTGATTGGTGCCAGTGCCGGTGGGGCTTTGGGACTGATAAGCCAGGATCTGATCGCTGGTCCCATTTCAACTTCTGGTTTTTATGCCATGCTTGGTATGGCCGCTATGATGAGTGCTGTTTTACAAGCACCTTTAGCTGGGTTGATAGCATTATTGGAGTTAACCCATAATCCAGAAGTGATCTTACCCGGTATGGCTGTGGTAGTGATAGCTAACTTTACCTGCCGTTATATATTTAAACAGGATTCTACCTTTATTGAGGTATTGCGCCGCCAAGGGGTGACTCTGCAGGATAACCCTATCTATCAATCCCTTTCACAAAGAGGCGTCACCAGCTTAATGGATGATCAAGTTGCCCACCATGCTGATCATGATATGACAGGGGTCAATAAGTCGATTGTTCAGGGTAAAGACTGGCTGTTGATTTATAAAGAAAACGAGATTATTGCCGTTATTGCCATCCAAGATCTTGCTCTTGATCAACTTCAGGACAGTATCCAGCAGGCAAGATCAACGGCTACTAGTGAATTTGGCTACTGCTCTTCGCGGGCAACCTTGAGAGAGGCTTGGGATTTAAGCCAACACCACGATTATGCTTATCTACTGATTACTGACCTAGATGAACAGGTGATTGGTGTCTTGCCTACCAACAAGATTACCATTTTGATACAACAGGGTTAGTCCTTTCAGCCCAGTTAAAGGTCATCTATGCACGACTTTACACTTTGCTAACTAGCCCCACTATTGCTTTATGTGGATAATAGCATCCTGATCAATTCGTTACTTTTCTGTTACAGAGGTTTTATGTCTACTTTTACTCGTTCAGAAGAACTTTTCCAAGCTGCACAAAAACATATTCCCGGCGGGGTTAACTCACCAGTTCGGGCTTTTAAAGGTGTTGGCGGCACACCGCTATTTTTTAAGCGGGGTGAAGGCGCTTGGTTGATTGATGAAGACGATAATCGTTATATCGACTATGTTGGTTCATGGGGGCCAATGATTTTGGGTCATGCCCACCCAGCAGTATTGGATGCGGTAAGAAATAGTATTGAAAATGGACTAGGGTTTGGTGCGCCGACGCAAGTTGAAACAAAAATGGCTGACAAGATATGTGAGCTGTTGCCAGGCATGGATATGGTGCGCATGGTTAGCTCTGGCACAGAAGCAACCATGAGTGCTATTCGTTTAGCACGGGGTTACACCAACCGTGATAAAATTGTTAAGTTTGAAGGCTGCTACCATGGCCATTCTGACTCCCTATTAGTAAAAGCTGGCTCTGGGGCATTAACCCTTGGGGTACCCAGTTCACCGGGTGTTCCTGCTAGCCTTGCTGACCATACGTTAACCCTTACCTATAACGACCTTGATAGCGTTAGAGCGGCTTTTGAACAGGTGGGTGATGATATTGCCTGCATTATTGTTGAACCCGTATCCGGCAATATGAACTGTATCCCACCCCAAGAGGGCTTTCTGCAAGGTTTACGGGATATCTGTGATGCCTATGGTGCTTTGCTGATTATTGATGAAGTAATGACAGGCTTTCGGGTAGGCCTGCACTGCGCCCAAGGCTATTATGGAGTTATTCCAGACCTTACCGCTTTGGGTAAGGTGATTGGTGGTGGCATGCCTGTGGCGGCTTTTGGCGGTCGTGCTGAAGTTATGCAACACCTAGCGCCACTTGGCCCCGTTTATCAAGCCGGGACTTTATCGGGTAACCCGGTAGCCATGAGTGCTGGTATCGTCATGCTGGAAGAAATCAGTAAACCTGGTTTTTATGAGCAATTAACGGCATACACCGAGCGTCTGCTTGACGGTATGCGTGAGCGCGCTGCAGCTGCTGGGATTCCATTTACTACGGCACAAGTTGGCGGCATGTTTGGTATGTTCTTTACCGATCAGAAAGAAGTAACTTGTTTTACCGATGTTATGGATTGTGATACCGATAGGTTTAGTCGCTTCTTCCATTTAATGTTGGCTCAGGGTGTCTATCTGGCGCCATCTGCATTTGAGGCAGGCTTTGTCTCCAGTGCTCACGGTGAAGCAGAATTAGCCGGCACCCTGGCAGCAGCTGAAGCGGCCTTTGCACAGTTATAAAAGGCTATAAACATGTTACCTATTATCTTTGGATTTGCTTTTGCTTGGTTGGCTTATACCTGCTGGCAAAGTCAGGTACCAAGTAACAAAACGGCCGCATTAGCCAGTTTATTTATTGCCTTACAGCAGATAACTCACGCACCTCTTATTAACTTGTCAGCCGATCATGCTGGCATGTTAATGTTGAGCAACAGTGTGAGCTATATTAGTTTACCTTTGATCGCCTTGGTGGTGTTGCACTTTAGCCTAGCATGGCAATGGCAAACGGCCACCTGGGGGCGTATCTTTTTGGGTTTGGCTGCACTCTTTGAACTAGGCCGGCGTACAGGTTTAAATGCTGACTATCTGATAGTTATTATTGGCCTATGGATTGCGGTTTTGGTGGTTTCTGCGGGCTTGCTATCACAACAATGGAGCATTAGCCAACGGGTGATCCTAGGTGTTTGTGGCCTCTACTCAGCATGGGTTCTCTATAGTTATGGGCCCTACAATATGGATTATGTGCTGTCTGTCACCCAAGTTACTGCATTTATTATTTTATTTATTATCTACCGCCGCCAAGCAATTTAAGCGATTTATTGAGCAAGTTGTGCTGCCCTAGACAAAGCTTCTTGCTCACCTTTAATATCACCTTGATAGCGGCGACTAGCGGCAATTAAACGCCAGAAAAAGTCACCATAGTTTGGTTGTGTGGCAACCAAAGATAAGCCCTTACGAGCCAATTGTTCGGCTCGTACAGCTTGGCCATCGGCTAAATATAAAGCGGCTAGGCGGGCATATACTTTGGGCTCCTGTGGAGCAATGCGTTGCGCCTGCTGCAATTTAATCACTGCTATTTCAGGCTCATTGTTGGCCTTAGCAGTATCCGCCTGCAATACTAATTGCTCTACTACTTCCTGACTGGCCAGAGGCAAGCTTAAGCTAGGTGTTGTCACAGGTGTTCTAGGCGTGGGCGTGGGCGTGAGTGCCTGAGCACCAGCACTATTAAACTTATCGACACTTAAGTTAGACAAATCAGTTGCGCTAGGTGTGGCTATATTATCTACCATGGGGCTACTTGTTAAGGGTGGTCCAGCCTTAACGGGTTGCGGATAGGTATCCAAACTTCGTTCTTCCACGGCTGGTGATGCCACTGGTCCTGAGGCACAAGCAGACAGGAAAGCGCCAATGGCGAGCACAACAAGCACCTGTCTAAGATGGATTATAGTTGCTTTAAAAAGCTGAAATTGACTAGATGTTGGTAGCACAAAGTAATCCTTTTGCAATTTATATTATAAGCAACTAATTACCACAATTGGCTTTTGCAGGTGGCCGTGTTTGGTTAAAGGGTAACACTAGACCTTCACAGTCAGCATCAATAATTACCCCCGTGGTTGGATTAGTGCGAAACCAATCTACGCCAGGGGGCTGGTTCACCTCATCTTTTTCATAAGACAGCTTGGACAGCAGACGACCCCAAACCTGTAAAGCACCACTTGAACCTGTTAAAGGGGTGGGAGTAGCGTCCGTATTGCCCATCCAAACAGTCGCTACATGACGCCCACTAAAACCTGAAAACCAGCTATCGCGCTGATCATTGGTGGTACCTGTTTTGCCGGCTACTATTTGTTCTGTAGGCAGGTATTCATAGGCTCCTCGAGCAGTACCCTGACGTCCAATTAAGGCTAATTCTTGCTGGAGCAAATAAGTAGCTTGAGGGTCTGCCGCCTGACGAACTTGATAAGGGTAGTGACTTAACAGCTGACCATTGGCTTTGGTTACATCACGCACAATAGACAATGGATTATAAAAGCCATTATTAGCCATGGTTTGATATACCTGATTAACCTCCATAGGCGATAGCTCTAGGGCACCCAAAAGTCGACTTGGATAGGGTTCCCAGCTTTGCTTAACACCTAAGGCCGATAACTGTTCCAGCACCTTATCTACACCTAAACTCATACCGAGACGCACATTGGCAATATTGTAGGACTTAACTAAGGCTTGATACATGGGCACCACACCGTGGGACTGACCATCATAATTGGCTGGTTGCCAGACACTTCCGTCAGGCTGTGGGATAGTCAGGGGCGAATCATCCAAAGGACTCAACAAATGAAATCGTTCACTGGCCAACGCAGTCAAATGGATAATAGGCTTAATTAGAGAGCCAACTTGACGGCTATCATCCAAAGCCCAATTGTGGCCGGCATAGCCACCATCACGATCCCCCACGACGGCAAGCACTTCACCATTATGCCGTTGTGACAAAACCAAAGCAGCCTGTAACTTGTTTTGGTCACCATATTGCTTAGTTAAACTACTAAGACTATTTTTCATAGCCTTATTAGCTTGATACTGTGCCCATGGATCAATAGTGGTAAATACTCGCAAGCCCTGATTACTTAGATCATTAGCTTTATAGGCCTGTTGTAACTGCTGGCGAACTAAATCCATATAGGCTGGATAGCGACTATATTGGGTTACCTTAGTAAGCTGTAGCGGCTTACTTTGTAAGTCCTGCATCTCGGTGTCAGAGATCATACCCACATCTGCTAGAATTTTTAGTACCAGATCGCGACGTTGCTTAGCGCGTTGAGGGTAACGTATAGGATTGTAATAGGAAGGGCCTTTGATCATTCCGACTAACAAAGCTGTTTGATGCAAGGCGAGCTCATTAAGTGGCTGACCAAAGTAATACCAACTAGCCAGTCCAAAACCATGAATGGCGCGCTTACCCTGTTGCCCCAGAAAAACCTCATTTAAATAAACTTCAAGTATTTCATCTTTGCTGTAATGGTTATTGAGCAGTAAGGCCATGGGCGCTTCGATTAATTTACGCCACAGTGTTTGTTCTGCACTTAGGTAAAAGTTTTTTACTAGCTGTTGCGTAATAGTACTGCCACCCTGGACTATTCGACCTGCTTTAAAGTTAACCGCCATTGCCCGAGCAATACCGGCAGGTGATATTCCTAGATGCTCGTAATAGGTACGATCCTCTACGGCTAATAGGGTTTGTACAAAACCTGCGGGAAGATCATCCAATTGCACCAATTCCCGATCTTCATTATGGGATGGATATATACCGCCAATTAGCTGCGGTTCAAGACGGATCAAATGTAAATCTTGGCCCTGTGTATCATTCATGGACAAAATACGTCCTGCTTGCAGTATTACCTCTTGCCGATTACTTTTCTCACTAGCATCAACAAAGTGAAAGCCGCGGGTATAAATCTCTAGTCGATTGTTGTGTAAACGATATTGGCCTGGTTTATGTAGTTGTTGCACTGCCCGATAACCTAATTGCTGCAGTTCATAGGCTAATTGACCATCGGCAAGTTGTTTACCCACATAAAGTTCAAGGGGGCGAGCATAGACTTTGGCTGGCAGGGTCCAACGATGACCTTCAAACCGGTGTCTTACCTGTGCATCTAACCAAATCAATAAGACTAAGGTACACACTGCCAAGACAGTTAAGAGTTGCCAAAAAAAACGCCAGAATTTATTTGCTTTGTGGGGGTGCTGAGCCACCTATTTCTCCATTGTAACGATGCTTAAGCATCATATTGCCATCTTTAGATGGCCACTTGCTCCATATCCACGGGGTCAATTACTGCAACTCACGGAGCCATTTTTATTGTTGCCATACTATTAGATAAATGGCGGCAACTAAGGTTCCTGTCGATAGTTACTTTTGTCTCTACAGCTTAGGTTTATCCAATATAACTGGCAATGGCCTGCTTAAACCTATACTTTGCGGGCTGATATCAGCACCATAAGCATAGACTTCCACACCGGCAGCTACCGCTGCAAGTAGTGCCTCTGCATAGCGTGGATCCTTGTCCCAAGCTGGCGCTACCTCCTCAATCCCCGTATGGGCAGCACAAAATACTAACACTGCTCGCTGGCCTGCTGTGGCCATAGCTGCTAATTCACGTAAATGTTTACGCCCACGGTCAGTAACGGCATCAGGAAACTCACCGCGCCCATGACCACGGAACCAAGTGACATTTTTCACCTCTACATAACAATCTGGCCCGGCACCTTGCAAGAGAATATCGATACGACTCCTTTCTTGCCCAAAGGCTACCTCTTGCTGCAAGTCTGAGTAACCTTGTAAAGCCTCAATAGTGCCATTGTTTATGGCTTCAACCACTAGGGCATTAGCTCGCTGGGTATTGATACAAGCCAGATATTGCCCATCTACTTCCACTAACTCCCAAGTGCAAGGGTATTTACGCTTGGCATTATCCGACTGCCAATACCATAACCGGCTACCCGGCTCAGCACAGGCAGCCATGGAGCCAGTATTAGGGCAATGTAAAGTAAGCTTTGTGCCATTATGGGTTGTGACGTCAGCCAAAAAGCGTTTGTAACGTTGGCTTAATACAGCTTCTTGTAAAGGTGGATTGAAGTTCATTAATTATGTTCTGCAAGGCATCAAAATAAGCATTAATTCTGGCACTGGCCAGCTTGGTAAGCAACTGCAAAGTTATAGCAAAATGGCATATTTATATTAATATCCAAGGGGCATTTTGGGATCATCTTTATTAACCAAGTTGACAGCTATTGAGGATGTTTTGGTTAATTAAAAAACGCCCCTAGCCAAACGTATTTAAATCTGGTAGTTTATTCGCCCTAAATTCAACCGTAACCGGGTAGACTTGCTGCAAGTCCCTCAAATTGCTGCTCCAAGACTGCCCATATACATTAAGTGTAGAATGATATGGCAGAAAATCACGAATCATTACTGAAACACTTCACGCCCTATGAAGCCAAGGCCGACGAAGAGTATATGAATCAGGCTCAACGTGATCACTTCAAGCATATTTTGGAAGCTTGGAAACAGGACCTAGCTGAAGAAGTTGATCGCACTGTTAGCCACTTAAAAGAAGATGGCGCCAACTTTGCTGATCCTAGCGATCGGGCGAGCCAAGAAGAAGAGTTCTCCTTAGAACTTCGGGCACGGGATCGCGAACGTCGACTAACGAAGAAAATCAACGACACCTTAGAAATGATTGAAGGTGATGATTACGGCTATTGTGAAGCTTGCGGTATTGAAATTGGTATTCGTCGACTTGAAGCGCGTCCCACAGCCACCCTTTGTATTGACTGCAAAACCTTGGCAGAAATCAAAGAGAAACAACTCGGCAAGTAAACCTTGGCGAACCTGCATAAATCGCAGTCTCAAACTACTTCCGGCTATGTTGGGCGTTTTGCACCTACGCCCAGCGGCCCGCTACACTTTGGCTCTTTAGTCGCCGCCCTAGCAAGTTTTTTAGATGCCCGTACCCACCAAGGACAATGGCTGGTGCGCATAGAAGATATTGACCCACCCCGCTGCCAAGATGGCGCTAGTGATCATATTTTACGCACCTTAGAGGCCTTTGGTTTGCATTGGGATGGGTCTATTTGCTATCAGAGCCAACAACGGCAATCTTATTTGCAGGCCTTAGCGCAACTTCAGCAACAAGATCTGTTATACCCTTGTATTTGTAGCCGCAGCCAACTGCAGGGCCAAACTATTTACCCAGGTAATTGCCGCGATCAATCTACACCTTCTGAGCAAGCCAGTGCCTGGCGCATAAAGGTTCCGACCATGGAGCTTGGCTTTGACGATCTTATTTTGCCAGCTTATAAGGAAAATCTGGCTCAGCAAGTAGGGGACTTTATTTTACAACGTAAAGATGGGCTCTTTGCCTACCAGCTAGCCGTAGTCGTTGATGATGCCCACCAGGGTATTACCCATATTATTCGTGGTGCCGACCTTTACCAACAAACACCGCGGCAGGTGTTTTTACAAAAGTGCCTAGCTCTTCCCACACCTAGCTATGGTCATATCCCATTAATTATTAATGAAGCTGGCCAAAAGTTAAGCAAACAAAATCTAGCTCAAGCCATTTCTGCTAGCCAAGGACCACTGTTAATGAGTCAGGCCCTGCAACGGCTAGGGCAAAACTTACCGAGTGAACTTAAGGGCGCCCCCGTAGCAGAACAATTAGCTTGGTCTATAGCAGCATGGGAACGCAAAAATGTGCCCGCTTTTTATCAGGATCCGGTGCCGTTTTTGCAATCCCCTCTCCCCTGATCTACCGTGGCCGTGTTAGAATATTAGCTTTGGTCTAAGATAAGGTTGCGACCGATAAAACTATGGGTTTTATTAACAAATTAATGGATATATTATTCGGCCAAAATACTGCTCGCGAGCCAGTTGATAAGGCGACCAGTGGTCCTCGCGTTATACCCCGTGACCAACATGGTATAAGCCGCCGAGATATTAGTGATAATGCGCTTAAGGTACTCTATCGCCTTAAGGACGCCGGCTACCAAGCCTATCTTGTGGGTGGTGGTGTCCGTGACCTGCTGTTAGGTGGCCAACCAAAAGACTTTGATATTGCTACGGACGCCCATCCTGAACAAGTTCATAAGCTATTTCGCAACTCTATTCTTATAGGCCGACGTTTTCGCCTAGTGCATGTGCGCTTTGGTCGAGAAATTATTGAAGTAGCGACCTTTCGGGCAAGCCATAATGGTGATAGCAATGGTACCGAAGCACGTCAGTCAGCAAGTGGCATGCTAACTCGTGACAATGTCTATGGCACTGTTGATGAGGACGCCCAACGCCGTGACTTCACCATCAATGCTATGTATTACAATATTGATGACTTTACGATACATGATTTTGCTAATGGCGCGGCTGATATCCAAAGCCGAACGATTCGCATGATTGGCGACCCCTACGAACGCTATCGTGAAGATCCTGTGCGCATGTTGCGTGCTATTCGCTTTGCTGCCAAATTGGATTTTGATATTGCTGACCAAACTGGGGATCCCATTGATGAGCTGGGTCACCTGTTGCAGCCTATTCCTGCAGCCCGTATGTTTGAAGAAATTTTAAAACTATTTTTGGCAGGTCAAGGAGAAGCTACATACGAATTATTGCAAGACTATAATTTGTTCCGTTATTTGTTTCCGGCAACACAAGCAGCTATTGAAGCTGATCAAAGTGAAGAACAGCTGGTGGAAACATTTATTCTGCGGGCTCTGCGCAACTCAGATGAACGTATTGGCCATGGTAAAAGTGTAACGCCAGCCTTCTTATTAGCAGCTTTATTGTGGGCACCCTTGCAATCCCGTATAGCACAAATTAAAAATACGCCACCCGTACCCGCCCTCCACCAAGCAGCACAAGATGTTATTCAGGAGCAGGTTAAAAGTACTTCTATACCAAGGCGCTTTAGTACCCCCATGAAAGAAATCTGGGATATGCAATTACGTTTACCACGTCGCCATGGCAACCGCGCAGAACAATTATTGGAACATAAGCGTTTTCGGGCCGGCTATGACTTTTTGCTTATCCGCGAGGCCAGTGGTGAAGTTTTAGACGGCCTGGGCGAGTGGTGGACACGCTTCCAGTATGCGAGTGAAGAGCAACGTCTCGAAATGAGCAAAGCATTAGGCAAAGCGCCGCGCCCTAAACGTAAGCGCAAACCAGCCAATCATCAGTCTGATTCGAGTAATCAAGCATGAAACATAATGCCTATATTGGTATAGGCAGCAACCTTGAGACCCCAGCGGATCAGGTGCAACAGGCTATACACGAACTAGGCAATTTACCCCATTGCCAATTGCTTAAAGCGTCTAGTCTTTATGCCAGCAAGCCCATGGGACCTCAGGATCAACCAGATTATATTAATGCTGTGGTGCATTTGGACACTGATCTGGAGCCCCTAGCCCTACTTGATGCCTTACAAGAACTAGAACACTTGCACAGGCGGGTACGTAAGCAACACTGGGGGCCACGCACCCTCGACTTAGATATGTTGCTCTATAATGAGGAAACGATTAATCATGCTCGCTTGCAAGTCCCTCATCCTGGGCTTACACAAAGAAATTTTGTCCTTTACCCACTAGCTGAAATAAACTCACAACTAAGTTTGCCCAATGGCACTAGCCTGCAGCAATTATTACAAGATTGCCCACTAGCCGATTTAGTTAAGCTAGCCGTATAATAACCCTAAACTCTGAGAACGGTAACATGGCACAAACAACTCTGCACACTCTCTCTTCCATGAAGCAGAGAGGCGAAAAGATCACTTGCCTCACCAGTTATGATGCAACCTTTACCCATTGGCTCAATGCCGCGGGTATAGATATGATTTTAGTTGGTGACTCCCTTGGCATGGTATTGCAAGGGCAGGATTCTACTTTGCCAGTCGATATTGACGATATGGTTTACCATACCCATTGTGTAAAAGCAGGTAATCAGCACTGTCTGATTATGGCCGATATGCCTTTTATGACCTATCGCACTATCGAACAAGCCATGACCAATGCCACCGCTCTTATGCAAGCAGGTGCACAAATTGTTAAGTTAGAAGGTGGTCTCTGGCTGCAAGATACAGTGGCCAAATTATACGAACAAGGTATCCCAGTTTGTGCTCATTTAGGTCTGACGCCTCAAGCTATCAATAAATTGGGAGGCTATCGTGTGCAAGGTCGTACACCTGAGCAAGCCCAGAATATGCTAAATGAAGCTGTAGCCCTAGAAGCAGCTGGCGCCAGTATGATACTCCTTGAATGTGTGCCAGCCAGTGTTGGCAAGGCCATTACTGAAGCGGTAACAGTTCCCGTTGTCGGTATTGGTGCAGGGCCTGACACTGACGCGCAAGTGCTTGTATTACACGACATACTCGGACTAAGTCCCGGTAGGCAGACCCGCTTTGTAAAGAACTTTATGGCACAAGAGCATAATGTTCAGGATGCGTTGGCGGCCTATGTGAAAGAAGTAAAAGACCAAACCTTCCCTGGTCCAGAACATTGCTTTGAGTCCTAGTCATGCAAGTTATCAATCAAATTGACGCTTTGCGTCAGGCTCTGTGGCAACATCGTCTTAATGGCGCCAGTATTGCCTTTGTTCCTACCATGGGCAATCTCCATGAAGGCCATTTACAACTTATCGACCGCGCTCATGAAGCTGCTGATATTGTGGTCGCCAGTATCTTTGTCAATCCGCTGCAATTTGGCCCAGGGGAAGACTTTAATGGCTACCCACGTACTTTTGAAAATGACCAAGCCAAACTCACTGAACGAGGTTGCCATATACTCTTCGCCCCCACTGTGGACGAAATGTATCCAGAAACTCAGATCAGTGCAACGGTGGTTAAGGTACCTCATTTGAGCAGTATCCACTGTGGTGCCTCTCGCCCCGGTCACTTTACTGGCGTTGCCACAGTAGTAGCTAAACTTTTTGGTATCGTGCAACCAGATTATGCCGTCTTTGGTCTGAAAGATTTTCAACAATTTCTAGTTATTAAACAACTTACAGAAGATTTATGTTTACCCTTAGAAATTATTGGTGCACCTATTGCCCGCGCCGAGAGTGGTCTTGCACTAAGCTCACGTAATGGCTACTTATCTGTGGAAGAACTAGAACAGGCGGCTGCCCTATATCGATGTTTGGCCAATACGCGTACCAGCATTGATGCTGGGAATCTGAATTTTAACGAACTTGAAGTAGCCGCCAAGGCCGACCTTGAAACTGCTGGGTTTACACCCGATTACTTTACCGTCTGTCGCCAACAGGACCTGCTACCAGCCAGTGCAGAAGATAAAGAACTGGTGATTATTGCCGCGGCCTATTTAGGCCAAGCCAGATTAATCGATAATCTACATTTTCAACGCCTCTAATTCAAGGAGCTTGCCATGGATACTGTTATTGTTGCCGCAACTCGTTCAGCTATTGGTAGCTTTGGTGGCTCCTTAGCCCCCCTTTCTGCGGTGGAAATTGGCACCCAAGTACTGCAAGGCTTGCTGCAAAAAGCGGGTATTGATGGTGCAGATATCGATGAGGTCATTCTCGGCCAAGTATTAACTGCCGGCTGCGGCCAAAATCCAGCCCGCCAAACGGCCATCCATGCTGGTTTGCAATTTACTACTAGTGCGATCACCATAAATAAAGTTTGTGGCTCTGGCTTAAAAGCTGTGCATATGGCGCACCAAGCTATTCAGTGCGGTGATGCCGAACTGGTTGTGGCCGGTGGCCAAGAAAGTATGAGCCAAGCGGCCCATGTCTTGCCTAATTCGCGCAGTGGCCAGCGCCTTGGCAATTGGAATATGGTGGATACCATGGTCCATGACGGCTTATGGGATGCCTTCCATAATTACCATATGGGTATCACCGCCGAAAATATTGCTAATCAATTTGGTATCGATCGCCAAACTCAAGACGCTTTTGCGACCCACTCACAAAGCAAAGCTGAAGCAGCCATTGCTGCGGAAAAATTCGCTGAGGAAATTACCCCCATTGAAGTACAGCAGCGCAAAAAAACCACCACCTTTGCCCAAGATGAACAGCCACGTTCGGGAGTCACCCAGGAAAGCCTAAGCCAACTGCGACCAGCGTTTAGAAAGGATGGTACTGTCACTGCAGGTAACGCTTCAACACTTAATGATGGCGCGGCAATGGTGTTGCTTGCCAGCCGCGCCAAAGCCGAGCAACTGGGTTTGCCCATTCTGGCCACCATTAAAGGCGGTGCCAGTGCCGGTGTAGACCCAAGTATTATGGGTACAGGACCTATCCAAGCCAGTCAAAAAGCACTGCAAAAAGCGGGCTGGAAAATTGATGATTTAGAGCTAATTGAAGCCAATGAAGCCTTTGCCGTACAAGCCATCAGTGTTAATCAAGGCCTTGAGTTAGACACAGAAATAGTTAATGTTAACGGTGGCGCAATCGCTTTGGGCCACCCCATTGGCGCTTCCGGTTGCCGAATATTAGTCACCCTACTGCATGAAATGCAACGCCGCAATGTGCATAAAGGCTTAGCCACATTGTGTATTGGTGGTGGTATGGGCATGGCTTTATGTGTTGAACGATAGGTAATACTATCAAGCAGCGATCAATTTATTATGTTGTTATCCTTTTTATAAAGATGAAGGCTTCGCCCTTGAACATCGTATTTGCCTATACAACTAAAGCCATTATTTAACAACACCCGCTGAGAGCCTATATTTTCAGTCATCACCTGAGCTACAACACTTGCTGTTGCAGGAAAACCAGGTTGCGATAGCATCTGAGCCAGCGCTCTAGTGGCATAACCTTTACCCCAGTAGTCTTTACCAAGCCAATAACCGACTTCAATCTCGGATTTGGTATTAATCCAGTGGGATACACAACCAACGATTTGATCATCAACCTCTATAGCAAAAGGATTTTGAGCTGTATCTATAGAAGTTGCTTGAATCCACTTAATCGCATCTTGCTTTGAATATGGAAAAGGAATATTTGCTGTCCACTTTGCTATGTCTTTATCATGTAGCAAAGCCATTACCCTTGCTGCATCTTGAAGCCTGAACTTTCTTAGTTTCATATCTTTCATTGATAATAATAAAGTTAACAAACCATAAAAGTAATCGGGCCCATCAAAGCACTTACATCATTATTACTGTTAGCAAGTTCGTCGAAAAACCTATTTTTATATTCAGTGGACAAGTCATAAGGCGAAATAAAATCTGCGTTTTTACCCTTAAATCTTAGTAGTTTTTTGTCATTTTGCTGGCTTTTAAAGCTGCTATTTCAACTCTCAAAGACGCGACTTTATAGCTAAATTAATCTCATGATGACTATAGTAAGTGGAATTATTTTTTTAAAACGAGTATCTTTTAACTATAACTTTATATAGTATAGTGAAAAATAACAGGTAATTAAATGAAAACTCTTACCCAAAGCTTTGGTAGCCGTGTTAGAGAAATTCGCACTTCTGCCAATATTACTCAAGAGCAACTGGCCACTATGGCTAATATTGATCGTGGTTATATGGGGCATATAGAACGTGGAACAAAAAGCCCCACTTTGGATAAGGTAGAACAAATTTCAAATGCGCTAAATATGGAAGTGGTAAATATTTTTAAATAATCGAATATAAATATTATTACCAATAATATTAGTAAGTTATAGATTATAAAGCTAATGGCAATAGTAACAATATATGGAGTTTATAACAAATATAGGTGAAAAGATTCTTTGCAAAAAAACAAAGAAGAAAGACAGTCCAGCGTGGTGTATCAATCAATTTAGGTATCGACAACCCACCTAAATCTGGTTGATCTTTTGGGCCCCAGTGAGTCGAACAGCAGTAGCGAGCCCTGTTTTTTGTTCGGCATAAGCAAAGGTAACTTTGCTTACTCTGGGGCCCCTTTTTTAACATTAAATTATAGTTAATATACTTTACTAGGAGCTGTTCTATGAAAACATTTAATATCAGACAGTATCGTAAGATTCCAAAATGGAGTGTGGCTATATTAGCGCTATTAGTCGTTCTAAGTCCGAGCCTATTATTTATCAAACAGCCGGTATTTTTTCTGTCCCTGCATCTTGCACAAATAGTAATTATTTTGGGTATCTATTTGCTAATGAACTATTACGGTCTATTTATCTTGTTATCTATATACGGCCTGTATGTGCTGGGTGTACATACGACTAACATTATTTATCAGCAAAGCCATAAAGCCATAAATAACATGGAATAAGCACTGAATAGAAGGCACTTAGGCGAATAGATGTTTACTTTTAATGTTCAAAAACACGGCTGGTTTATCACACTTATATGTTGTCTTTTATTGCAGGCAACTTATGTGCAAGCTGAAGATCTAACGGATGTAAATTTTAAAACAGATATTGATAGCACAGCTGAAGGCAGCTTAACCAGCAATGAAGTAGCCATTGAGCCTAGCGAAAATGTCGCCTCAACTCCACTAGAGCCATTTGGCTATTCCCTATTTGAGCAAGAACCCAACACTTTTGCACCAGTAAGTAATATCCCCATACCAAATGAGTATATTGTTGGGCCGGGTGATGAAATTAATATATTGCTATTTGGCACAGAAAATTTTGAGCTTACCTTAACAGTAAGTCGAGAAGGAGTGGTTAATTTCCCACGAATTGGCCCTATTGCTGTCTCGGGCTTAACCTTTAAGGAGTTAAAGGAATTACTTAATTCCAGAATATCAGAACAGATAATTGGGGTTAAAGCCAATATTACCCTAGGCGCTCTGCGCTCTATTCGGGTTTTTGTATTGGGTGATGTTAACCAACCTGGCACTTATACGGTTAGCTCCCTCTCAACCTTAACCAATGCCCTGTTTGCCTGTGGCGGCATTAAGCCCATTGGTACTCTGCGCGATATTGAACTCAAGCGTAATCGTCAAGTCGCCGTGCGCTTCGATTTATATGACCTATTGTTGCGTGGGGATACCAGCAAAGATATTAGATTATTACCTGGTGATGTTATTTTTGTAAAACCAGTTGGTAAAACCGTAGGTATTGATGGGGAAGTGCGTCGTCCAGCTATCTATGAACTGCGTCCACAGGAGAATGACCTAAGTACACTCCTCAACTACGCTGGCGGTATGTTGCCAACGGCTTACCCCAAAATTTCTCAGATAGAGCGAATTGGTGACAATGGTCTACGTACGCTTATTGGGGTAGATCTATCAACCAAATCCTCCCTATTAAAATCTGTTAATGACGGCGATATTGTTCGTGTATTTTCTGTGCTGGATAACATGCCTGACCTTATTAAGGTAACTGGGCATATCCATAGACCTATTAACACCCGCTGGCAACCGGGTCTCCGAGTTCAAGATGTACTTAAATCCATGCAGGCACTAAAACCAGGTGCTGACGCAAATTATGTGTTAATCCGTAGGGAGAAAACACCCGGTGGCGATATATCTGTACTGCAAGTGGACCTGCAAGAGGCCCTCAATAACCCCTTTGGGCCAGCCAATATAGAGTTTGTAGCTCGTGATCACTTAATGGTGTTTGCAAAAGATGAGGACAGGAGCCCTATCATTGGCAACTTAATCAATGAACTCAAGCTGCAAGCAGAGTTTGGTCAACCACCAGAGTTGGTAAGCATTGCAGGCAATGTGCGCTTACCTGGAGACTATCCTTACCAACCAGATATGAGGATTAGTGATCTAGTTAGGGCAGCACTTAACTTGCAGCCAGCAACAGATATGCAATATGGGTTAATTAAACGCTTTAATCAGGCACAAAACACTTTTGAAGTACTATCTTTTGCCCTTAAAGATCTTCTTTACGCCAAAGACACCGTTGCTGACCTTAAGCTAAAACCAAGTGACGAAGTTTTTATCTTTGCCATTACCGAAGAGCGCCAGCCGCTAATTGCCAATATCGTTGCTGGTCTAAAAGAACAAGCCAATTTTGACCAACCTGAGCCTGTTGTCATTATTGAAGGTAATGTGAAATATCCCGGCGACTATCCTCTGGCTAAAAATATGCGAGTTAGTGATTTGGTGCGGGCAGCGATGGATGTCCTGCCAGAGACAGACCGACAATATGCCTTACTGCAACGCTTATCAACAAATAATATAACCAGTGTTTTCCCAGTTGCCTTAAACGATATCTTGTTGGACGAAAACCATACCTCCAATATTACACTGCGGCCAAGGGATAAGTTATTAATATTTACCAAACATAGCGATCGCCGTATCGCCATTAATGAACTAGTTGATAATCTTAATCGTCAGGCCAGACTTGGCCAACCCGCCTTGATAGTTAAAATTAATGGCAAGGTAGAGGAACAAGGTGCCTATCCCCTTACACAAGGTATGCGAGTTTCCGATCTTATTGTGGCAGCTGGTGGTCTAGCAGAAGCAGCCTATACAATGACTGCCGAAATAACCCGCTATGTTATTGGGCAAAATAGTGAACTAGAAGCTTCTCACCAAACGATCAATCTCGGCTTAGCCATGGCAGGAGATGTTAGCGAGAATTTATTACTAGAACCCCATGACACAATTACCATAAAGCAGACCCCAGATTGGCACAATGATCGCTATATCACTATTTCTGGGGAAGTAAAATTTCCTGGCACTTATCCAATCACCAAAGGCGAAACCCTATCCCAAGTGTTAGCAAGAGCAGGTGGTCAATCCAAATTAGGTGATATCAATGGGGCTATTTTCTCTCGGAAATCCCTTAGAGAAAATGAGGAAGCGCAAAAGCTACAGCTTATTAAAGAAATGGAAGAGGATATTGTCAATTTAGAGGCTACTTTTAATTATCCTGTAGACGCTGAGCAGCCTTATGACAGCAAGGACTCGCAAGAACTATTATCTATGAAATGGGTCCTTAGCCAGGTTAAAAAGACCAGCTCAGTCGGTCGTTTGGTCATTGATTTGCCGGGTATTCTTGCTAAGTCAGAAGCCGATATTATTCTAAAACATGGTGATATGTTGCATATACCGCAGCATATGCAAGAGATAGCCGTGATGGGTGAAGTAATGAATCCATCTTCAGTACTTTATGCGACTAATACAACATTTGATGATTATATTCAGGCCAGCGGTGGCTTAACTAGCAAAGCCGATCAAAGTCGTATCTATGTAGTCAAGGCCAATGGTTCTGTGGTGACTGCCAAAACGCCCACTAAACAGCTATTTGGTCAAACCAAACCCAGTGGTCAGCTCGTTATTGAGGCCGGCGATATTATTATGGTGCCCATGGATCTAGAACATGTGTCAGATTTGGCTTGGTGGACCGATATAAGCCAAATAACTTATCGCTTTGCTTTGGCAGCTGAATCGCTTAACTCGTTAGGTATTTTTTAGCCAACTGGCTTATCTATAAACTATAAAAGGATTTAAATTGTGGCTCAAAATCAAGCAGTAATAAATGACGAAATCGATCTGATTGAGATCTTTCGCTCCCTTTATAAATATAAAGTGAGTATTATTTTATGTACCTTTATATTTGGTTGTACGGCCTGTATCACAGCGCTAACCACTCCCAAAACCTTTCAGGCCGAGGTATTAATTACCAGTAGCCAGGGCAATAATGATAGTGACAAGCTATCCTCTTTAGCCAGCCGCTATGCTGGCCTAGCTGCTATTGCTGGTATTAACCTTGTTTCCCATGATACTAATATTGAATCATCACTGGCTCTGCTGGAATCACGTAAATTTCTTTTATCCTTAATCAATCAAGAAAATTTAAAGCCGGTTTTATTTCCTGAACGTTGGGATAGTGATAATGATATGTGGTTCCCCACGGAAGAAGAATTATCCTGCTGTTTGCAAGATTTGTTTGCTGAAGAAGAGGAAAAGCCGGCCGTTAATACCCCAAGCGATACCGCCGCTTATCTAAGACTAAAAGGCATGCTCACCGTAGCCACCTTGCAAAAATCTGGCTTAATCAGAGTAACTGTTAAATCAAAAGACCCCTATTTAGCCGCCAATATGGCCAACCGATTAGTCAGTGGTTTAAATGAATATTTGCGCGATGAAGCCATTGCTGAATCAAAGGCCAATATGCACTATCTGGAACAAGAGATAAGCAACACATCCTTGGTTGAATTTCAATCGATTCTTTACAAAATGATTGAATCAGAGGCCAGCAATATTATGCTGGCCAAAGTGCAAAAAGAATATGCTTTTAAAGTGATTGATCCTGCCTTTGTCCCCGAAAGCGCTGTGGGCCCTCGCAGTGCCCCCATTACCTCGGTGGGTATCTTAATGGGCTTATTAATTGGTTGTACACAAGCCCTTATTCGGATTGCCATCCGCGGCAGATTAAGACCTACTTAAAGTAGGCCCATTATACAAAAGCCAAGGATGCTACTAACAACACTAAACCATAGGGCAATGGCAAGAATTGCCCATTGTCTTTTACGCTCAAATACCTTTGCCAAACACCAAGTAGCCACACCACTAAAAAACAGGATAAGTGCACCCAAACCCTCAGTAGCGGTAATAGTTTTGAGTGTCCACAAGGCACCAAATAATAATACCCAGCAGCCCATTACAACAAATATATCGTTAGCATGGGGCTTAGTGACTGGCGCAGATTTTACTGTATCTTGGGCTGGCGAATTAGCAGCCAACTTTGCCTGACGGAATTCATTTATAGCTGTAGGTGAAAAAATACCTTCTGACACAGCCCACTCAAGATCTTTATTTGAATACATATAGTTTCTCCATTGCTTTTCAGCCCTTTAACACTTGGGGCCATTATCTTTTTTGGTGCTTATAGCTGCTTAAGCCCTTGGTATATGGGGTTACCATAAGGCAAAAACAGCTATTCGCTACCTTTAGGAGAAAGCTTAGTAGACAATTTTACTATTTACCAATTTATTTATAAAAAATAATACTAATAATAAGTAAATATATGTTTTCTCATTAAATCAATAGCTTAGCACATTAAATTAAATGACTGAGTATCGATTTTTAACGTAGATTAGCGATCATTATTGTTAACTCACTAACCCTCATTAAGCATTTAGTAACTAACTGGCACACCAGCGATATAGGGGTGAGCATAAATTACAACAGTGAGAATGACTAAACTAATAATAGCGCCCCTGATTTCTCTAAACCAAGCAGGAGGGTCAATCTTAATCCAATCACCATCTCTACGATTTAGCAGCATAATCTCCAACACAGCCCAGATACCTAGGCCACCAAACAACAAAACAGAACGACTATCACCGTTTAATAGTAGATGGGCTACAGCCCAAACAATCAAGCCTGTTAGTTGGGGGTGACGGACAACGCGCTTAATACGGGTTGGGTACATTGATGCACCAAACAGCAAAAACGCTAATACCATTAGGGCAATGGCGAGCAATTTAAGGCTTTCTGGAGCAACATAAACAGGCATAGGCACCGCACTGCGCCAGCCCAAAACAATCAACACTAGGGCACCAACAACTGTAAGAGCAAAAGTGATCTTATAAGCATTTGCTCCCATGGAAGTAATGGCTTTCTGTTTTAGGGCTGGGCTCAATGAGGGCATCATGTGGGCTAGTGCCCAAAGTAGGATTCCAGTAATCATTAATGTCATTATTATTTTCCTTTTCTCTCAAATTGACTATTAGGCGACACCAAGGCCATATTTTTGGACTTATCGGCTTACCATCTTGTCACTCAGTTTATGGTAATGCCTTGCGAATAGCATCAATTATCTTATCCATATCAGCCATTGGGTTAGCTGCAACAGAGCGCAACCAATCCTCACCTTCAACAATACAAGTTGACAGCATGCCGGCAGGTAAACGTTGATAAAGCTGCTCTGTACTTATATTAGTGGGGCGAAACACTGTTACCCCTGTTGTGGGCATAGCCAATAGAATTACATCTGTTTCTTGTTGCAGGGCCTCTGCCAGAGTATGGGACATGGACATGGTTTGCTCTATACGTTGTGCCAGCCCCCCTTTGCCCCAAGCCAATAAAGTAGCTAACAAAGAGATGGCTGCAGCACCACGTGAACCTTGCACACCAATATTTGGTGCAGCAAGGTAACCCCCACCAAAGCTAATCGCCAAGTTCGCCAGTTCCAATTGACGAAACATCACCAAGGCAGAATCTTTTGGCTGAAATAACCATTTATGAGCAGAGACGGCTACTGAGTCAGCCAGTTCCATACCTGCCAGTAAGCCAGCATATTTCTCACTTAGGCACAGGGGACCCGCCCATGCGGCATCAATATGAGTCCATTTAGCTTTACCCACTAAGGCCAAATTATCGATTACACCTGTCGCCGTGGTGCCGGCGGTTAACACCAAACAGGCATTACTTAGATCACCTAATTCACTCACTTTAGCAGGGTCAATCTGACCCATTGCATTGGTAGCCACTTGCTTATATGGCAACCCAAGAATATTTGCTGCTTTAGCAATACTAATATGGGCGCTGGTAGAAGCAATGATCTGATCAACTTTTCCAGCATCTCTGGCAGCCCAAAGTGCTGTTAGGTTAGCCAAAGTTGAGCCAGAACACATATGCCCACCCTGCATACCAAACCAAGGCGCTAACCAAGCCATCACTATTTCTTCTGCCTGTCTAGCAAAAGGGGCTGTGGCTGGATGGAGTAAATTTTGATTTAAGCGTGCATTCCATAGACTTGTCGCCCAAGTTATCCAAGGCGTGGGTGGATCCATATGAGCCAATGCGGTGGGGCTATCAAGATAACTGGCTTCCCCAAACACATAGGGTGCCAATAGAGATAAGGCAGCTTCTTCACCTATGCCCTGTGCTGTTAGGCTTTTAGGTAGTGGCTGTTGTTGGGCAGTAGGTTGACGTAGCAAATCAAGGGCTTTTCCCAATCCGGCATCTGCCTGAAAACTCTTATCTTGCTTGGTCATCTATCAACCCTTTTTTATCTTTGCATATGGGGCATTACTAAAGTTTAATCCATTATGGCATATTTTACCGCCTGCTGAGCATGTATAGCGGTAGTATCAAATAGCTCGATATCAGTGTCGGCTTGTTTTACCAACATACCAATCTCTGTACAACCAAGAATAACAGCTTGCGCACCCTGCGCATGCAAACGATCGATAATACGCAAATATTCACTTTTGGAGTCCGCTTTAATGTTGCCCAGACAGAGTTCTTGATAAATAACTTTATGAATAAAGTCCCTGTCAGGCTTTGGCGGCACTATAACCTGAAGACCAAACTGCTCTGTTAGCCTGCCCTTATAGAAGTCTTGTTCCATAGTAAACCCTGTGCCTAACAAACCAACTGTCTTAATTCCCTTATCAACTAGAATTTCGGCAGTTGTATCAGCAATATGCAATAAGGGAATATCAATAACCGCCTCAATTTCAGGCGCCAGTTTATGCATGGTATTGGTACAGATAAGCAAGAAGTCTGCTCCGGCGGCCTGAATATTTAGGGCTGCTTTAATCAAAATATCAGCGGTGCCTTGCCAATCGCCTTCATGCTGCAACTTTGCAATAGCAGCAAAATCAAGACTATACAGAATCACCTTACCTGAGTGTAAACCCCCAAGTTGATGCAGCACACCTTCATTGATGGCACGATAATAGTCGAGGCTACTTTGCCAGCTCATACCGCCCAGTAAACCAATGGTTTTCATGTATTGCCTCCAATGCCTAGTATGGTCTAAATATATTGTTATTATCGAACGCCCATATACAGTAAGCAATATGTTGCAAACTAGGCAGCGTAGGGCCAGCCAATTTAACAGTCTAGTTAAATACTACCCTCTTGTTCTACCACCAGAATACGTGCCTGCCCTATGGGGTGGGCAACATGCTCGGTGCCGATAGAAGCATAAAAAATATCACCCACTTCTAGCTTGCAAGAATGCTTATTGCCATTTTCACGATAGAACATCTCAACTTCACCATCGAGCACAACAAACACTTCTTCACCGTCATTAACATGCCACTGATATGGTTGATCAGTCCAATGCAAACGAGTGGAAATACCATTTATGCTTGTGATATCCAGTGCCCCCCAAGCTTTATCTGCCGTAAAATTTTTACTTCTTATAATTTTCATAGCGAATACCTAAAAACAATATCAGCAATAAAACTAAACCAAATGTAATATCAATAACAGTTATATTGGTTAGCGCTCCCAATTTCACCAGAGCAAAAATCGTCATACAAACAAAACCCCGCAACAAAAGGCGGGGTTTATTAGGTACTTATGAGCAAGCTTGGGGCCTAGATTCCGTAGTACTGAGTAGCCATATTTTCTAAGCTAATTGGCTTGATCTTACCGGCATTGCCCGCTGTGCCAAAAGCATTATAACGATCTTCACATACCTGCTGCATAGCAGCCATGGTTTGGGCAAGGTATTTACGAGGGTCAAATTCGGCTTGATTATGAGCCAAAAAGCGACGTATAGCACCCGTGGAAGCTAGGCGTAGGTCAGTATCGACATTCACCTTGCGTACGCCATGCTTAATGCCCTCTACGATCTGCTCAACGGGCACACCATAGGTTTCTGGTATAGCGCCACCATATTCATTAATCACTGCCAACCATTCCTGTGGCACAGAGGATGAGCCATGCATGACTAAGTGGGTATTCGGTATCTGTTTATGAATCGCTGCAATGCGATCAATGGCCAAAATATCACCCGTTGGTGGACGGGTAAATTTATAGGCACCATGGCTAGTACCACAAGCAATGGCCAGTGCATCAACTTTCGTCTTAGCCACAAATTCAGCTGCCTCTTGTGGATCAGTTAGCATTTGTTCCTGAGTTAGCTTCCCTTCTGCACCGACGCCATCTTCTTCACCAGCCTCACCCGTTTCCAAAGAACCTAAACAGCCTAGTTCCCCTTCTACGGAAACGCCACAGGCATGAGCCATCTCCACCGTATGGCGAGTCACATCGACATTATATTCATAGCTTGTTGGGGTTTTGGAGTCTTCTCCCAAAGAGCCATCCATCATCACCGAAGAAAAGCCCATAGCAATCGCTTTTTGACAAGTGGCCGCGGCATTACCATGGTCTAGATGCATACATACTGGGATATGGGGGAATTCATCCATAGCCGCTAAGATCATATGCCGAAGAAAATTAGAGCCAGCATATTTTCGCGCACCAGCCGAGGCTTGCACTATTACGGGACTATTAGTCTTATCAGCGGCCTGCATTATGGCTCGCGTTTGTTCTAGATTATTGACATTAAAAGCTGGGATACCGTAACCATACTCAGCAGCATGATCAAGTAGTTGCCGTAAACTGACTAGCGCCATAACAGTGCTCCTTAGTTCCCGCGTTGTTGTAAAATGGCCACCGCTGGCAATTCCTTACCTTCAACAAATTCCAGAAACGCGCCACCACCTGTTGAAATATAGGACACCTTCTCACTAATATCAAACTTATCAACAGCAGCCAAGGTATCTCCCCCACCAGCAATAGAAAACCCATCCGCCTTGGCAATGGCATGAGATAGCACTTCCGTACCACCACTAAACTGATCAAACTCAAATACACCAAGTGGACCATTCCAAATAATGGTGCCTGCGGTAGCCAATATTTCAGCTAATACAGCAGCAGAATCAGGCCCTACATCCATTATCATATCGTCGTCTGTTACGGCAGACGCACCCTTGGTAGTAGCCACTGCCGTTTCACTAAATTCAGTGGCAGTAACCACATCTGTAGGAATAGGAATATTGGTTTTACTCATTAGAGCTTTGGCGTTATCAACCAGATCGGGCTCATATAGAGACTTACCAACAGGATGGCCGGCAGCAGCCAAAAAGGTATTAGCAATACCGCCACCAACAATTAACTGGTCAACTTTATCAGATAAAGCCTCTAGAACAGTAAGCTTGGTTGACACTTTAGAGCCACCCACTACAGCAACCATAGGTCGTTTAGGATTATCCAGGGCCTTGGCTAGAGCATCCAATTCGGCTGCTAATAAGGGGCCAGCGCAGGCTACAGGAGCAAACTGAGCTACGCCATGGGTGCTCGCTTGGGCTCTGTGAGCTGTCCCAAAAGCATCGTTAACATAAATGTCGCAGAGGGCTGCCATCTGCTTTGCCAGAGTTTCGTCGTTGGCCTTTTCGCCCACATTAAAACGGCAATTCTCCAAGACAACCAAGGTTCCCGCTTCTGCCTCGACACCTTGCAACCAATCCTTTTGCAACCTTACCTTATTGGGTAGACGTTCTGCTAACCAATCCACAACCGGCTGTAGGGAAAATTGACTATCATATTGACCTTCTTGGGGGCGACCTAGATGTGACGTAATCATTACCGCAGCACCCGCCTTTAAAGCTAGCTCAATGGTCGGTAATGAGGCACGTAAACGAGCATCGCTGGTAACAACACCATCTTTTACGGGCACATTTAGATCTTCACGAATTAGCACTCGCTTACCAGCTAAGTCCAAGTCCGTCATATTGATAATAGGCATAGGTTTTCCTGTAGTTGGTTTTTACTCACATAACATGGCTAAAGCCACATCTAGCATTCGGTTGGCATAACCCCATTCGTTATCATACCAAGCCAATACTTTAATTAACTCTCCCATTTGCATGGTTTGAGTGGCATCGAATACAGCTGATTTTGGGCAATGATTAAAGTCGATGGAAACTAATGGCTCCCAATTAATACCCAAAATACCATAGGGGTCTTGGTCACTGGCCGCCTGCATAATGGCATTAATTTCTTCAACACTGGTGGGGCGACTGGGGCGCAGGACTAGATCGACAACAGAGACATTGATAGTCGGCACCCGCATACTGTAGCCCGTAATCTTGTCAGCCACTTCTGGTAGCACCCAACCCAAAGCCTGAGTGGCATGCGTCGTGGTTGGAATCATAGACTGAGTAGCTGCCCTGCCCCGACGCAAATCCAGTTTATCTATCACCGTGTCAGTTAATACCTGACCATTGGTATAGGCATGAATCGTGGTCATCAGTCCGTCTTCAATACCTACCGCAGCCTGTAATGGTGCCAACAGAGGCGCCATACAGTTGGTGGTACAAGAGGCATTAGAAATAATATGGTGATGGGGGCGGATATCCTGATGGTTGATACCATAGACCACAGTTAGATCAACATCCTGCCCCGCTGGGGCACCAATTAGCACCTTATCAGCACCAGCTTGAAGATGCTGTTCGGATAGAGCGCGGCTGGTTAGTTTGCCTGAACATTCTAGGACTAAGTCGATATCCTGCCATGGTAAAGTTTTGGGGTCATCTTGGCAGTAAAGTGCAACCTGATGCTTATTACCCTGCTGGTCTGTTATCGACATACCACTCTTTGTGGCTTCTACTGGCAAGGGAAAATGGCCATGCACAGAATCATATCGCGTTTCATACAGCAGGGACTCAGCAATACCTAAATCATTAATCGCAACTATTTGCAGCTGCTCCTGCAGGCCACGCTCATACAGGGCTCGCAATAAAGCGCGCCCAATACGACCATAGCCATTAATAGCAAGTCTTTTTGGCATTTATCTCAGCACTAAGTGACTCTCGTTGAGAGTGTAGTTACAGTAGTTCGTTAACCTGCTTAGCCACATTGTCAGCAGTAAAGCCATATATTTCAAATAGCTCATTGGCTGGCGCCGAGGCACCAAAGTTAGTCATACCGACCACTCGACCTTGTAGGCCTACATACTTATACCAATAGTCAGCATGGGCGGCTTCAACGGCTACCCGAGCCGACACTGATTTTGGTAAGACACTTTCCTGATAAGCAGCATCTTGACGCTCAAAGGCTTCCGTACAAGGCATAGAGACGACGCGCACCATGCGACCTTGTGCTGTTAATTGGGCTGCTGCATCTTGGGCAATGCCCACTTCAGAACCGGTAGCGATAATTATGGCCTCAGGTGCGCCATCGCAATCACTGAGGATATAACCACCTTTAGCAATCGCTTCTACTTGGGCTTGGTCACGATCTTGATGGACTAGATTTTGGCGCGAAAAGATTAATGCCGAAGGGCCATCAATACGTTGTAAAGAGCTTTTCCAAGCGACAGCTGATTCAACTGTGTCACATGGGCGCCATGTATCTAGGTGCGGTGTAGCCCGTAAATTGGCGATTTGCTCAATAGGTTGATGGGTAGGGCCATCTTCACCTAAGCCGATAGAATCATGGGTATAAACAAATAATACCCGCTGACGCATCAAAGCGGCCATCCGGACAGCATTACGGGCATATTCCATAAATACTAGGAAGGTGGCGCCATAAGGTACAAAGCCACCATGCAAAGCCACACCATTCATAATGGCCGACATAGCAAATTCACGCACACCATAGTAAACATAGTTGCCATTGGCATCAGCATTACTAATGCCTTTACTACCAGACCATATGGTTAAGTTGGAACCAGCCAAGTCAGCGGAACCACCTAGCATTTCAGGCAATAGAGGGCCAAAAGCATTTAAGGCATTTTGGGAAGCTTTACGGCTGGCAATAGTATCGCCTTGAGACTGAAGATCAGCAATATAAGCATCCGCTTGGGCATTAAAATCGGCTGGCAGATCACCAGCAATACGCCGCAGTAGTTCAGCAGCCAATTCTGGATAAGCTGCACTGTATTCCTTAAAGCTCTGGTTCCAAGTTTGCTCGACGTCATAGCCAGCATCACGGGCATCCCATTCCTCAGCAATATCTGCGGGAATATCAAAAGGCCCATAGCTCCAGTCCAAACGCTTGCGAGTTAAGGCAATTTCATCATCACCAAGAGGTGCACCGTGACAATCTTCTTTACCTTCTTTATTGGGTGAACCAAAACCAATAATGGTTTTGCAGCAAATTAAAGTGGGCTGATCAGTATTGGCTTTGGCGGCCTCAATAGCTGCAAAGATAGCATCTGGATCATGGCCATCAATAGCTGGAATAACATGCCAACCATAGCTTTCAAAGCGCTTAGGCGTGTCGTCATTAAACCAACCTTCTACCTCACCATCGATGGAGATACCATTGTCATCATAAAACGCGATCAACTTACCCAAGCCCAAAGTACCTGCCAAGGAACAGGACTCATGGGAAATACCTTCCATTAAGCAGCCATCACCAAGGAAAGCATAGGTATGGTGGTCAATAATCTCATGGCCATCACGATTAAACTGGGCGGCTAAGGTCTGTTCTGCAATAGCCATACCGATAGCATTGGCAATACCCTGACCCAAAGGCCCCGTGGTGGTTTCAATACCAGGGGCATAGCCATATTCTGGATGACCCGCTGTTTTGGCATGGAGCTGGCGGAAGTTTTTTAAGTCATCAATAGATACCCCATAGCCACTTAAATGCAGCAAGGAGTACAACAACATAGAGCCATGGCCGTTAGACAAAACAAAGCGGTCACGATTAAGCCATTCTGGGTTGCTAGGATTATGCTTTAGAAAGTCATTCCACAAGACTTCGGCAATATCGGCCATACCCATAGGGGCACCGGGATGACCAGACTTGGCCTGCTGGACTGCATCCATACTAAGGGCACGAATGGCATTGGCTAAATTGCGACGGGAGGGCATGTGATTACTCCTGTTAAAAAGGTAAATAGCACGGCTTTATTAGCCATAAAATATGGCGCATATTGTCTCGCACTAAAGCCTTGGGCACAACCAAGATATTCCAATAAACGATTTTTTTTGTTCTATGCTTAGCACAATTTAATAGCTTCAATGTTAGTTATAGAAAGTCTGTCACGAAATACTGATTATCCGGCATGTATTTAGCACAAAAGCATATTCACAAGACCCTAGTAATAGGTATAATGCTGGCTGGTTTAAGTTGGCATCCTTATCATTCGACCAACTGACCAACGGCACTCGCCAAGGCTCACTCCCTAGGCTGGTAATTAAGTCACTGCTGTTAATTTGGCAACAACGTCAAATACAGTATTCAATTACGAGGCACATTCATGAACGAATATACTCTCTTTACATCTGAATCCGTTTCCGAGGGGCACCCGGACAAGATTGCGGATCAAATTTCTGATGCTATTTTAGACGCCATGTTGGCAAAAGACCCCAATTCGCGTGTCGCAGTAGAAACTCTTATTAAAACCGGCATCGTGCTCGTTGCTGGTGAAGTACGCACCGACTCCTGGGTTGATATTGAAGAACTGGTGCGCGAAGTCGTTAAAGATATTGGCTACACTTCATCGGATATGGGTTTTGATGGTGATTCATGTGCCATCCTAAACGCCATCGGTAAACAATCATCTGATATCGCCATGGGCGTGGATGAGAACGCTAATAAAGAACAAGGTGCTGGCGACCAAGGCTTGATGTTTGGCTATGCCAGCAATGAAACCGAATCATTGATGCCCGCGCCCATTCACTATGCTCATCAATTGGTAGCGCAACAAGCTAAGGTACGTAAAAATGGGGTATTACCTTGGTTGCGACCCGATGCCAAAAGCCAACTTACCTTCCGCTATGGCGCCGATGGTAGACCAGCCAGTATTGATGCCGTGGTGTTATCCACTCAGCACAGTCCCGATATTGAATTGGAAGCACTGCGTGAAGCCGTAATGAAGCATATTATTGAGCCAGTGTTGCCGAAAGCATGGCTTAATGATGAAACCCAGTATCATATTAACCCAACTGGTAACTTTGTCATTGGTGGCCCCGTTGGCGACTGTGGCTTAACTGGGCGCAAAATTATCGTGGATACCTACGGTGGTATGGCCCGTCATGGCGGTGGTGCTTTTTCTGGTAAAGACCCCTCTAAAGTTGATCGCAGTGCCGCCTATGCTGGCCGTTATGTAGCCAAGAATATTGTGGCTGCAGGATTGGCAGAGCGGTGTGAGATTCAGGTCTCTTATGCCATTGGTGTATCAGAACCCACCTCTATTAGTATCAACACCTTTGGCACAGGCAAAGTAATTGACGCCGTGATTGAACAGTTAGTGCGCGATCATTTTGATCTAAAAGCGGGTGGCCTAGTAGCTATGCTAGATCTAAAGCGGCCCATCTATCGTGCCACAGCGGCCTATGGTCACTTTGGTCGTGACAACCCCGACTTTACTTGGGAAAAAACCGATAAAGCCGACGCTTTGCGCGCTGCTGCAGGTATCTAAACTTGCGCACAACACGCCTATATGTGAACTCAACTCTGGCGCCAGACACTACTGTGGAACTGCCGCCAGAGACGAGCCACTATTTGGGCAAAGTATTGCGGGCCAAAGCTGGCCAAGCGGTTATTCTGTTTAATGGTGATGGCCAGGAATATGCTGCACTGATTACCCAAGTGACCAAAAAAACCGTGGTTGTCACTATCGAATCGAGCCAGCTAGGGTTGCCTCCCTCTCCTCTTTATACTCACCTAGGACAAGTGATGTCGCGCGGTGATCGTATGGACTACGCCATTCAAAAAGCCACGGAAATGGGGGTAAATGAAATTACCCCTTTGTTTAGTGATCGCTGTGAAGTTAAGCTAGATCCCAAACGTTTAGAAAAGCGTTTACTACATTGGCGCCAAATAAGTATTAGCGCTAGCGAGCAAAGTGGGCGAAGTGAAATCCCTTTGATTCACCCACCAGGGGCACTATCAGATTGGTTGCAACAGGTGCCGGCAGAGCAGAAACTCGTTTTACACCCTCATCAGACAGTACCCGTTAACAGCATGACAACACCTAACTCGTGTGCCCTGTTGATTGGCCCTGAGGGCGGTCTGACTGATACAGAAGTCACTCTAGCAGAGCAGTCAAACTTTCAAGCTATTAGTCTAGGACCGAGAATTTTACGCACAGAAACAGCGCCTGTTGCTTGTCTTGGAATGCTGCAGCATCTGTGGGGCGATTACTAAATCAGCCTGACAAGAAAAGTGCATGAAAGTTTTAGTTACTATTGAATTTGTGCCTAAAACCGCTATATATGAAACACTATCGGTCATATACTAATTAGCTCCGATTCACAGGATTAAAATATGTCTATTCGCCTTGGCATTGTTATGGACCCCATACATGCCATTAATTACCAAAAAGATAGTTCACTTGCCATGCTATGGGCTGCCCAAGATCGCGGCTGGGAACTATTCTATATGGAACCTCAGCATTTGTTTGCTCAACAAGGTGTGGGCATGGGCAATATGGCGCCTTTACAAGTCCGCAGAGAGTCAGAAAATTTTTATACCCTTGGTGCCATCAGCACGCAACCACTGGCAGACCTTGATATTATTTTAATGCGTAAGGACCCGCCCTTTGATAACGAGTTCCTTTATGCTACCCATATTTTGGAGCTAGCAGAGCGTGCTGGCAGCCTGATTGTTAATAAGCCTCAAAGTCTGCGCGACTGTAATGAAAAATTCTTTGCCACCCATTTCCCTGAATGCTGCCCAGAAGTTTTGGTGGCCCGTGATCCAAAGCTACTAAAGGATTTCCATCAGCAATATGGTGATGTCATATTTAAGCCCTTAGATGGTATGGGTGGTGCCTCAATTTTTCGTGTTAAACCAGACGATGCCAATATTAATGTTATTCTGGAAACCTTAACGCAATTTGGCCAGCAGCAAATTATGGCACAACGTTTTTTACCTGAAATCAAACAAGGTGATAAACGTATTTTAATGATCAATGGTGAACCCATTGATTATGCCTTAGCCCGCATCCCTTCATCTGGTGAAACTCGTGGCAATTTGGCGGCTGGCGGTGCTGGCGTAGCTCAACCATTAAGTGAACGTGACCGTTGGATCTGTGCTCAGGTAGGGCCTACTCTTAGAGCCAAAAACCTACATTTTGTTGGGCTTGATGTAATCGGCAATTATTTAACCGAAATTAATGTCACCAGCCCGACTTGTATTCGTGAACTAGACAAGCAGACTGGTTCTGATATCGCTGGGCAGCTAATGGCACACCTTGAACACACAATTACCAATAATAGTGGTAACAATACTAGTAACTCAGACGAACTTTAAGCTTATGTTAAACTAAGCTTACAGGACATATTCTAAGAATTGTTTCAGGGAGCATTATGACCGAACAGCTTAAAGGCAGTTTACATAACTCGATGCTTATTTCTATGCCACAACTGGATGAGGGGCCATTTCATCGCAGCCTGATTTATATCTGTGAGCATAATGAGCAAGGTGCTATGGGCTTGATCATCAACCATACCACCGAAGTTGCCTTTGCCGATATTTTGCCGCAGCTGAATATTTCTGAACAGTTAGCAACTAATCTCGAACAGCCTATCTATACCGGTGGCCCAGTCAAACCTGAGCACGGTTTTGTATTGCATACTCCATTGCCTAATAAAAAATGGCAATCGAGTATTCAATTAGCTAATAACCTTTGCCTAACCACCTCTATCGACGTCATTGATGATATTGCCCATGATGCAGGCCCAGAACATAGTCTTATTGCTTTAGGTTATGCGGGCTGGGGTCCTGGCCAATTGGAAGATGAAATAGTTCAAAATGCTTGGCTATGCTGCCCATTTGACGCTGATATCATGTTCAGCACACCGGCTGATAAACGCTTTAGTGCTGCCGAACAATTATTGGGTATTGATATCAATCTTATCTCCACTCAGGTGGGTCATGGCTGAGCATATCAACTTGCTGGGCTTAGACTTTGGCAGCAAACGAATCGGCGCTGCTTTTGCTAGCCAAGCCACTACTGAGCCCGTTATTTTGTCTCCGATTAATGCTCGTGACGGTATTCCAGACTGGCAACAAGTAAATAAAATGGTAAAAGAGTGGCAAATACAAGCATTTGTGGTCGGAATTCCTTATAATATGGACGGTTCTGTAGGAGAGATGGCTCACCGAGCGCGAAAATTTGCCAACCGCTTAGCCAGCCGCTTTGATTTACCGAGTTATGTGGTAGACGAAAGACTCTCAACTTATGCAGCCAAAGAAGTGCATCTTGCCCAAGGTGGTGGCACTAACTGGAAGAAAAATGGCGTTGATGGTATTGCAGCGCAAATGATTATAGAGTCGTGGTTCGCTGAACACGAACACCGACTGGCATCACAACCCTTTAAGGAGCAAGGATAAGCAATGGCACAACCGCCTCAGCTACCCGACACCCCCTCCCTAGTGGCTGACTTAGTACAGCAAGTAAGCCAATTAATTAATCATCACCAAATACAAGACCCCCTAGTGATCGGCATCCATACCGGTGGCGCATGGCTGGCAGAAACTTTAGCTAAAACACTAGATGCTCCCCTTGGCAAACTTGATATTAGTTTTTATCGCGACGACTTTACCCAGCAAGGTTTAAATCCAAAAGTAAACCCCTCAAGCCTGCCCTTTGATATTAATAATCGGCATATAATCCTCGTTGATGATGTACTGATGACAGGGCGCACTATTCGTGCAGCCCTAAATGAGCTGTTTGACTATGGCCGCCCAGCAAGTATTAAACTAGCCACCCTGTGTGCTATTAATGGCCGCCAACTTCCTATTCAAGCTGATGCCTGTGCCCTGGAGCTTCAGGTGACAGCTAATCAATACCTGCAACTAGAAGGCCCAGAGCCTTTGCAGCTAACCCTTATTGAGCGAACTATCGATGAATCTGCCTCCTAGCGCCCAATTACAACTGACTGAAACTGGTGAGCTACGCCACTTCTTAAGTATTGATGGGCTCCCAAAAACCCTTCTGGAGCGCATACTCGATACCGCCAACTCTTTTGTGGTGGTGGGCAATCAGGAAGTCAAAAAAGTGCCACTATTGCGTGGCAAAACGGTGGTAAATCTATTTTTTGAGAACTCGACTCGTACCCGCAGCACCTTTGAACTAGCTGCCCAACGCTTATCTGCTGATGTGCTAAATTTAGATATCAACACCTCAGCCACCAGTAAAGGCGAATCTCTCCTCGACACCCTGCGTAATCTGCGAGCCATGCACAGTGATATGTTTGTGGTACGCCACAGTCAATCAGGCGCTGCCCATTTTATTGCTCAACAAGTCACGCCTAATGTTGCCATAATTAACGCTGGCGATGGCCGCCATGCTCACCCAACTCAAGCTATGTTGGATATGCTCACTATTTATCGCCATAAGGCCTCTTTTGATCAACTTAAGGTGGCCATTGTTGGCGATATTTTGCATTCGCGGGTAGCCCGTGACCAAGTCCATGCGCTAACCACTCTTGGCTGCCAAGATGTTCGTCTAATTGGCCCTAACACTTTACTACCAACAGCCGCAGAAGAACTGGGGGTCACCACTTATAATGACCTTGATAAAGGCCTTGAAGATGTCGACGTTATTATTATGTTACGCCTGCAAACGGAGCGTATGGACTCCGCCTTTTTGCCATCCGCAAGTGAATATTATCAGGCTTATGGACTAACTCGTCAGCGTTTAAGTAAAGCCAAATCAGATGCTATTGTGATGCATCCAGGCCCAATTAACCGAGGCATAGAAATTGAATCTGAAGTTGCCGATGGTGAGCAGTCGTTAATTCTTAATCAGGTTGGCTACGGCATCGCTATCCGCATGGCGGTGATGTCCATGGCTATGAGTGGCCAAATGCAACAGCATCAGGTAATGGAGGCCAGCCAATGAATATACTTATACGCCAAGCGCGTGTAGTGGACCCATATCAGCAGCTGGATGCCATAATGGATGTACATATTGCCGATGGCAATATACAAGCCATAGCCGCAGAATTAAATATACCAGACGCACAAGTTATCGATGCCAAAGGTCAGATACTTTGTCCTAATTTTACTGACCTGTTGGCCTACCTGCGCCAACCTGGCAATAGTCAAAAAGGCACCATTGCTTCGGAAACCCGTGCTGCTGCCAGTGCCGGCTTTGGTACCCTGTTGCCTAGCCCAGATACCCAACCTGCCAGTGATAGCACAGCTGTATTAGAACTTGTTCAAGATCGTGCCCAACAGGCGGGATATTGCCAGGTGTTGCCAATAGGCGCTCTCACCCAAGGCTTACAAAGCACCCATTTAAGTAATATGTTAGGGCTCAATAAAGCAGGAGCAGTGGCTTTTAGTAATGCTGGTTATGATATCACTGATAACACTGTGCTATTGCGCTGCTATGAATATGCGGCTACCTATAAGCTGAAAATATTTGTCCAAGCACGGGATGCTGCCCTATCCCTTGGTCATATGCATGATGGCATTTTAGCTACCCAATTAGGGCTGAATGGGATACCAGTTATTGCAGAAACACTGGCTATTAGTCGTCATCTACAAATGATGCAACACACTGGTGTTAGCTGCCACTTCCAACAGCTTAGCAGTGCTGCTGGTGTTGAGATGCTACGTCAAGCTAAAACCCAAGATCTAGCCATCAGTGCTGACGTCGATCTAGCTCACTTGTGTTATACAGAACAACAAGTGCAGGGCTATAGTAGCCAGTATCATGTGCAACCACCCCTGCGCCATGAAAGTGATCGCCAAGCCTTAATAGCTGGACTTGCTGATGGCACTATTGATGCCATCGTTTCCGCACACCAACCCCATGAGGCAGCAGCCAAGCAAGCCCCCTTTGCTGATACCGCAACTGGCATGGCCATATACGATATCTTTATGCCCTTACTATTAAGCTTGGCAGCAGAAACTGACCTCAGCTTATTGCAACTGACTTCAGCTTTAAGCAAACAACCGAGGAATCTGTTAGGACTTGATGCAAATGGCCTTAACCTTGGTGCGGCAGCAAACCTATGCCTAATTGACCCCAACCTATCTTGGCAGTTAACTAGCACTTCTCAACAAAGCCGAGGCGCTAACCAATGTGTGCAAAATAACACCCTGATGGGGCGGGTGATGCTTACTTTGCAGCATGGCAAAGTAACTTGGCAAGCCCACGATTAAGTGCCAGCACTACCCTCAACAACCCTCTTCTCACTATTAAAAATGATACTGAAAGAGTGCTTTTTATGCCCTAAAAAACGTAAAAAAGGCTATTTCAAGTAGTTATTGAAAAAAAATACTATTAAAAATTAGCAATTTTGATAATATTGACACTATAAACTGAACAAACATTATCAAAAAAAGGTAATACAAATGGATGCTGCTGAATTAAATAAAATGTCCGAGCTCACCACTCGACAAACAGCAAAGTTACTTAACGTATCTGTACGTACCGTCCAATTGTGGGTGGAGAATGGTACTCTGCAAGCTTGGAAGACCATTGGTGGCCACCGTCGTATTAGTGTTGGCTCTGTACAACAACTGCTAGAAGAAAAACAGGATAGACAAACCCCTATCCCCCGTCCCTTTGGTGCCACACAGAAAAGTGCTGTGCTTATTGTTGATGACGATCAAGACACTTTATTACTGTATAAAATGTTAGTCAGCAACTGGTATCCAAGCTTGCATATTGAGACCGCAGTCAATGGTGTTGATGCGCTAGTTAAAATCGGCTCTATACGCCCCTGTGTACTTATTACCGACTTACAAATGCCACAATTGGATGGCTTTGCTATACTGGATAGGCTACAAAATAATGAACAATATGATTTTATCAAACCAATCGTAATTACCGGCATGAGTGACGATGAAATCAATGCCCGTGGTTTACCAGCTGGCATCCCATTATTACATAAGCCAATACCAGTGGAAGAACTCAAGGCGCTGATTGCTAGTGCCATAAATTGACCCTAAACAGTTAGCGGATTTTAATGACAGAAAACACTTTTAATCAGCTAAACTTCAACACAGACACCAAAACATTTGCTGCCAATTCACCCGCCCAGCAATTGCTGGGTCTTGGTGCCCAAGGCACAGAAACAGACCTCATCCAACTGCTGGGCCAAGATCAATGGCAACAGCTTAAAAGCAATGCCAAATCCGCACAGGCTATGTTTGTAACAATAGACAGCCAATCTACTAGCCTATGGTTAGGGCAAGCTGCGGCACAAGAGATCATATGGGTTATCTCACCTCAACCCCACCTACAAAGACAAATTGAACAATGGCAACATGAAGCTCGACTAGCCTCTGTGGGGCAAGTCATGGCAGGCATTTGCCATGAAATAAATCAACCTCTAAATGCTATGCGTCTGCGTTTGTTTGGTCTTCAGGAGCTTGCTAAAACAGGTGCTGTCATTGATTTATCCAAGCATTTGCTGGAGCTAGACAGTCAGATAGAGCGATGTGCCAGCACTTTGGTTAATATGCGCCAGCTGGTGGGCCATCAGCCTATCAGTCACCAGCAATTTGACTTAGCAGACAGCATTAAACAAATCCATAAGCTGTTAGCTAGTCAGTTACAGCAACAAGGTGTGCAGCTTAGCTTACAACAACCTTTACCTAGTAGCTTGTTATTTGGGCAAGCCCAGCGCTTTGAGCAAGTGCTGATTAATTTAATCAATAACGGTCGCGATGCCATACTTGAACATGCCGACCAGGGTGAAATTAGCCTGCGCCTTAAGCATGTGGAAGATACCTACCAACTACAAGTAATTGATAACGGCCCCGGCATACCTGAATCCCTGCAAGAGAAGATTTTTACCCCCTACTTTACCAATAAACAACACCAAGGGACGGGCCTTGGTTTGGCTCTATGTCGCGATCTAGTAGAAGAGCTTGGTGGCCAACTTACACTTACCTCCACCCCTGGGCATACCTGCTTTACCATTTGCCTGCCACAAAATAACAGCAATACTTAATTAAACACGTTATGCGTATAGCTAGCCTATTAAGTTCGGAACTAACCAGCGCTCTAGAGGTTTGGCTGAGCGCTCTGGGCCATACCATCACTGACGATGCCAATAATGCCGATCGCCTTATACTGGATTTTGCTCAATTATCACAACCAGTAAAGACCACTATAGCGCCCTATCATTGGCTTTTATTAGATAGCCAACTGACTATTGCTAAGACTATACGAGCACTACAGCTAAGATGTGGCTATATCGCTACAGCGCCTCTACAACGTAATACCTTTGACCAATGGTTGGCAGGTACAGAGCCCATTGAGGATATGTTTAACACCAATGGTAGCCAATCCCTAGCACCAAAAAAGGATCATTTTATTGGCCCTTTTGTCGATTTACTGACCAAAGATATTTGGGATAAAGACCTGCGTCAACAGGCCAAAGAGGTGATCATATGGCGTGATATTGCCCTACAATTACCCCATTTTAAACGCCTGCAAGAGGCCCATAAACTCACACCTCTGCAGCATGCCCAACTAGCTTGTCATACCATCACCGGTGCCCAACTATTGGTGTCCCAAGACCCTTTAGCAGCCCAGATCACTGCTCAACATCACGAACATTTTGATGGCACAGGCTACCCAGCACAAATACAGGGCGAACAAATTCACCCCATTGCCCGCATGGCAAAACTCTATGATAGCTATACCGGCCTGCGCCGCCATAAAAGCTATGCTAAGGCACTAAGTCATGAGCTAAGTATGCAGAAACTACTTCACGGTGATGGTTATTTATGGCCGAGTCAATTTGATCCAGAGTTGCTTAAACTTATGGCTGAAAAAGATACCGAGTTAGCCAGCCTTTATGAGCAATGGCATCAATAAATTAACGGATCAAATTCAGCCTTAGCTTCATTTTTTGGCGTTGGCCTGTTGGCAAGTGACGATTTAAGCGCCGATTAACTATGCCAAAACAGCCAATCACAATTAAAGTCAGTAGGATAAAGTACCCCGCCAAGATCGGATAAGGCACAAAGGGATTAAAAGTCTTATCTGCAAAATAGCTGGCATAGTACAGTGCATCACCTTTTTGTTGCCAAGCTGGGAAACCACTAAAAAATACAAGGGTGGTGGCATGCATTAAGAAAATCGCTTCATTGGTGTACGCAGGCCAAGATAAACGCAACATACTCGGCCATACAACACGTCTAAACTTCTTCCAACCCGTAAACCCATAGGCATCAGCAGCTTCCACATCACCTTTGGGAATAGCTTGCAATGCACCATAAAAAATTTCCGCAGAATAGGCAGCGGTATTAAACACCAGTACCAAAAGTGCACCCGCCTGAGCGGAGGTTAACCAAGGCACTAAGCCAACTTTCTTCAATGCCAAAAACGCAAAGTAAGCAAAAAAGAATTGGATAAACAGTGGTGATCCACGGAATAAAAAAATAAAACCTTCGCTAGGGCGACGCAACCAAGCCACATCTGAATTTTTCCCTAATGCCAATGCGCAGGCTAGAAAAAAGCCGACCAGAAGAGCTAGTACCCCAAAATAGATATTCCAAATTAAGCCGGAACCAATCAGGGTAAATTGTTCACATACAGTAATATCGCTTGAGGGTAACAAACGCTTGCCCAAGCCAATTGAGCGCAACGCATAATCTTGAATAGTAGTTAAGCAACTCATGGGGTCGCTCCCACAATGCCTTGACCACGGGACAGACGTCTATTCACTTTTGCCAATATGCGCTCAGATAAATAGGTAAAAGCTAAATAGAATACTAATAGTCCAAGAAAATACCATAAACGCCAATCACCATGGGGGTAATCCGTAAAGCGTGCATTCTTGGAACCACCCAATTCCCGAGCCCAATAAACAATATCTTCTACACCCAATAGGAACAGCAATGGTGTGGCTTTGATCAAAATGACCCACAAATTAGATAAGCCTGGCAGGGCATAAAGCCACATTTGCGGCACGAGTATGCGCCAAAACACTTGCCGACGGCTCATACCATAGGCTTGTGCGGTCTCTAACTGAGCATGGGGTACAGCCCGCATAGCGCCTAATAAGACATTAGCAGCAAAAGCGCCAAACACGATAGCAAAAGTGATCACGGCAAGAAAAAACCCATAAACTTCATGTACCCATTGAGGTGCAGTAGATAAAGGTAACTTAGCCGCTTTACAGACAATAAAATCATTACCCTGACGAATAGGTTCAGACCAATCTGGGCAAAAAGCTTGATGACGCAGGTACTCAAAACCTTGATCTAGGGCAATAACAAAAAATAAGAAAAAAGCTATATCAGGCACACCACGGACAATGGCCACATAAATTTGCCCCAGCCAACGTAAAGGTGCAAAGCCGCTGCGGGCGGCTGAAGCGCCGGCAAAGCCGAACAATAACGCCGTAGGTGCGGTAATTAACAATAAGGATAATACGGTCAGAATAGACCAATAGAGGCTCATATGCTTGCCTGTAGTCAGATAACAAGCGAACCAAGATATGCCTTCTAAAGACGCTGGATCTGCACAAAATTCAAACATATAAGCTAGCACTCTCTTGCCAGGCTGCTGACACTTAATGACATGTAAGCAACCGTGACAAAAGAGTATATGGCCCTAGTGATTACCAGGTAGAGCCAACCTCCCACTCAACAATCAACTTGTTTAGGGAACCATCAGCCTTCATAGACTGAATAGCGGCGTCAAGCTTAGCACGCAATTCACCATCTGATTCACGTAAACCAATGGCAACACCGCCACCAATGGATTCTTTGCGATCAAGGAATTGCAAACCGTCGTTAGCATGGCCCTCTAGGAAAGAGCTATCGGCTAACACAGCATCGGCCTCACCGTTGCGCACGGCGGCAATGGTTTCTTCAGGTGTAGCGAACTCAACTAAAGTCCAACCTTGAGCGGCAACAAAGGCAGCTTGAATAGTTGCGGCCTGCGCTGCAATAACAGCCTGACTAACATCTACACCAGCATCCATTGCCAAATAACCAGAAGGCTCAGGTGGAATATATTCTTCAGAGAAGTCGATAACTTGATCACGTTCTGCAGTAACTGACATACCAGCAATAATGGTGTCATAGTTACCAGAAACCAAATTAGGGATAATGGAATCCCAATCATTGGTTACCCACTCACAAGTTAATTCGGCACGACGACATAGTTCATCGCCCAGGGCGCGCTCCATACCATCTACTTCACCTGCATCATTAATAAAATTGTACGGAGGGTAAGCACCTTCGGTGCCCATACGTACCACGTCACCGGCAAAAACCGGACTTGTTGCTGCCACTAAGGCAGCTGTTAATAGTAGTTTTTTCAAGCAATAGGTCCTCTTTTTTACGTTATTATTTACGCTGCAATAGTTGCACTTAAGAACTGCTGCAAACGTTGGCTTTCAGGGTTACCAAATAACTCAGCTGGAGCGCCTTGTTCTTCAATTTTACCCTGGTGTAAAAAAATTACATGGTCTGAGACATCACGCGCCAGACTCATATCGTGGGTTACCAAAATCATGGTGCGATCTTCCGCAGCCAAATCTTTAATAACCTTTATCACTTCCTGTTGCAGCTCTGGATCAAGAGCCGAAGTGGGTTCATCAAGCAACAGTGCTCGAGGCTCCATACATAAAGCGCGAGCAATAGCTGCGCGTTGTTGTTGGCCACCTGACAACTGAGCAGGATAGACATCACATTTATCACCAATACCAACCTTGGTTAAATAATGCCGAGCCAGTTCTTCTACTTCTGTCTTCTTGCGACCCAGAACGGTTACGGGTGCTTCCATAACATTCTGTAAAATAGTCATATGTGACCATAGATTAAATTGCTGAAACACCATGGATAGGTTAGTGCGCATACGCAACAGCTGTGCGGCATTAGCAGGGTGACGATCCATACCCTCACCACTCCATTCAACCAGCTCATCTTCAAAAACAATATCACCAAGCTGGCTAAATTCGAGCAAATTAATACAGCGTAGCAGCGTTGATTTACCCGATCCTGATGATCCAATTAGACTAATTACATGGCCTTTTGGAGCGACCAAATCAACACCTTTCAACACATCCAATTCAACATATGATTTGTGCAGTCCACGGACTTCAATAACAGGTTTATTGGCTTCGTTCACAGCAACATACTCTTTGAATCGGATCGAATATATACCATTAGCAAGGTAATTTTAGTGGGGCAAGTAAGTGGTTAAGCAACATAATCAAATAGATATACCCACGTTATATGCTAGTGATTATAACTAATAACTACAAGCACTAAGTACCAAAAACGATAATGCATGTCGCAGGATCTAAAAAAAGGCTTAATATGTGGCTCAGAAAGGTTACAATAATTACTGATGAAAATAGCAGTATAAATGTATGAGCATTACGCAACAGTTATTGGCCGTTGAAGCACGAATTAATAAAGCCTGTGAATTGGCTAAACGCCCCTCTCAACAGGTATGCTTGGTAGCAGTCAGTAAAACCAAGCCCCTAAGTATGGTGCTTGAAGCCTATGACCAAGGCCAACGTCACTTTGGTGAAAATTATCTGCAGGATGCTTTGGAGAAAATTTCAGCCAATCCTTACAAAGATATTGTGTGGCATTTTATTGGCGCCGTGCAAAGCAACAAAACTCGTTCTATAGCGGAAAATTTTGCTTGGGTACACACCATTGAGCGGGAAAAAATCGCTCAACGCCTCAATGATCAACGCCCTGCTGAGCTACCACCATTAAAAGTATGCCTACAAGTTAATATTAGTAGTGAAGCTAATAAGTCTGGAGTTAGTTTGGCTGACTTACCCAGTCTTGCAGCCAAAGTAAATGCCTTGCCTAGGCTAGAGCTAGCAGGTCTGATGTGTATCCCAGCAGCAAACCAACCCCAAGCAAAACAAGAGCAAGCATTTGCTGATATGGTGAAAGCACAACAGCAATTACAACAGACATACCCGCAGTTAACAGCGCTTTCTATGGGTATGTCAGCTGACTTAGAATTAGCCATTGCCCATGGTGCTACCATGGTACGCATTGGCACGGATATATTTGGAGCCCGCAACTAGGTAATTGCTGGCAGCCCAATTTAGTAGAGGAAATCATTATGTCATCAACGCCAACCATAGCCTTTATTGGTGCCGGCAATATGGCTCAGGCCATAATCAAAGGCTTGCTACAACAAGGCTATGGGGCCGACAGCATTATTGCTACAGGTCGTGCACCCGCTAAGTTGGCAACACTATCAGCCGAGGCTGGCATTCGCACCAGTACGGATAACCAAGCAGCCTGCCAAGAGGCTGATATTGTTATCTTGGCTGTGAAACCGCAGATGATGCAAGAGACAGTGAGCCAGCTCAAGGATGCCGTTGATCCACAACACCATCTTATTATTTCCGTTGCTGCGGGTATTCTTGCTGATAGTATAAATAGCTGGCTTGGCAAGCAATGCCCTACAGTAAGATGTATGCCCAATACGCCATCTTTGGTTGGTAAAGGTGCCAGTGGCCTATATGCTAATAGTCATGTGAGCAGCCAGCAAAAAGCCATTGCAGAGCAAATTATGCAAGCTGTTGGCATTAGTATCTGGCTGGATGACGAAGCCCTAATTGATGCCGTAACCGCTGTCTCAGGTAGTGGCCCTGCTTACTATTTTTTAATGATGGAAGCGATGATTGCCGGCGCCCAACAATTAGGTCTCAGCAAGGAACAGGCTACAGCCTTAGTATTACAAACAGCTGAAGGTGCCGCCTGTATGGCGCAAACAGGTGCAGAATCTCCCGCACAATTACGGGTCGCTGTAACGTCACCCAAAGGCACTACGGAAGCTGCCCTTAATAGTTTCGCCGACAATGATTATGAAGCGACCGTTGCCAATGCCATGCAGGCTGCTTATGAGCGCTCACAAGCATTGGCAAAACTGTTTACCTAGCCATTAGGCTAGCTTTTTGTACTTCACCCGCGTGGGCTGATGGTCTTTACCTGTACGTTGCTTATAGTCCTCAGCGTACTCAGAATAGTTACCGGTAAAGAAGGTCGCTTTGGAATCACCTTCGTAGCCAAGAATATGGGTACAAATACGGTCTAGGAACCAGCGATCGTGAGATATAACAACGGCCGCACCAGGGAAAGCCAATAAGGCTTCTTCCAAGGCGCGCAAGGTTTCCACATCCAAATCGTTAGTAGGTTCGTCTAATAACAAGACATTGCCACCCTGCTTTAATAGCTTGGCTAAATGCAAACGGTTGCGTTCACCACCAGAAAGATCTTGGACAAATTTCTGTTGGTCTGAGCCCTTAAAATTAAAGCGCCCAGCATAGGCTCGGGAAGGTACCTGATAGTTACCAACGGTAATAATATCCTGCCCATCGGATAGCTCTTCCCAAACTGTTTTCGAACCATCTAGCTCACGCATTTGATCCACATAGGCTAACTCGACGGTGCTACCAATATCGATACTACCACTGTCTGGTTGCTCTTCGCCGGTGAGCATTTTAAACAGCGTCGACTTACCGGCACCGTTACCGCCAACAACCCCGACTATGGCACCAGCTGGCATACTAAAGCTTAAGTCATCAACTAACACCTTATCACCAAAAGCTTTGCCGACACTTTGCACCTCGATAACTTTATCGCCTAAACGAGGCCCAGGTGGAATATAAATCTCTTGGGTTTCATTACGGGTCTGGAATTCCCGCGAATTTAGCTCATCAAAGCGCGCCAAACGGGCCTTGGATTTGGCTTGTCTACCTTTGGCATTACTGCGCACCCATTCCAGTTCAGACTTAACGGCTTTTTCATGGGACGCTTGTTGTCTACCTTCTTGAATTAAGCGTTGTTCTTTCTGCTCTAGCCAAGATGAATAATTACCCTCATAAGGAATGCCATGACCTCGGTCTAATTCCAGAATCCAGCCAGCGGCATTATCAAGGAAATAACGGTCGTGGGTAATGGCTACTACTGTGCCGTTGTAATCCACCAAAAAGCGCTCTAACCAAGCCACAGATTCGGCATCCAAGTGGTTGGTTGGCTCGTCCAGTAAAAGCATATCTGGTTTGCTTAGTAGCAAGCGGCACAAAGCCACACGACGACGTTCACCACCAGACAAGTGGACAATTTTAGCCTCCCAATCTGGTAACCGTAAGGCATCTGCTGCCACTTCTAGAGTGCGTTCCAGATTATGGGCGTCTGTAGCTTGAATAATATTTTCTAAGCGTGCTTGCTCAGCTGCCAAGGCCTCAAAGTCAGCATCCGGGTCAGCATAAGCAGCGTATACTTCATCTAGTTTTACTAGGGCATCAGTGGCATCACTAAGGGCTTCTTCAACCACTTCACGCACGGTTTTACTGTCATCAAGATGGGGCTCTTGGGGCAGATAACCGACATTAATACCAGTTTGGGCCCGTGCTTCACCATTATATTCTTGATCCTCACCTGCCATAATTTTTAACAAAGTGGATTTACCAGAACCATTCAGACCCAAAACACCAATTTTGGCACCTGGAAAAAACGATAGGGAAATATCTTTTAGGATTTCGCGTTTTGGAGGAACCACCTTCCCAACACGATTCATGGTATAGACAAATTGAGCCATTCAACACCTGTAATAAAGATTAAAGCAGAAATTATGGTCAGCAATTATAACTGTTTCTGGTGCGTAAATTGAGTCAGTCTAGAGAAAAAACTTGTGAATCAGACACAATGCCCATAACAATGTAAAATGTCCGTAAATGTATCTGGGCAAATATTTTGCCTATTTGGCAATTATGCTAATGTAGCCACCCCACAGAACAGGGCTATTTCCCCAAATTTATTAGAGGCCAACTAGTGTCAGTTACCCATATTGCCACCTCCCAATTACCCACCCCTTATGGCACTTTTGCCATGCATGGCTTTGCCGATAGTGACACCGGTAAAGAGCATATTGCCCTCTCCATGGGTGAATTAGCATCACAGCCAGGTGTGTTGATCAGGCTGCATTCTGAATGCCTTACTGGCGATGCCTTATTTAGTATGCGTTGCGACTGTGGCTCACAACTTAATGAAGCCTTAAAGAGGATTGCCGAACGAGGTCAAGGTGTCCTTCTGTATTTACGCCAAGAAGGTCGTGGCATTGGCCTATTGAACAAAATCAAAGCTTATAACTTACAAGACCAAGGTGCAGATACCGTAGAGGCTAATGAAAAACTGGGTTTTAATGCTGATGAACGTAGCTATGAAATGGCTAAAACCATGCTCGACCACCTCGGTGTGGCCTCTGTACGCCTTATGACAAATAATCCCCGCAAGATAAAAGCCTTAACTGATCTGGGTATAACCGTACTGGAACGTGAAGCGATTCAGGTGGGCAAAAACAGCCATAATGATGGCTATTTGGCTACCAAAGCTAGCAAACTTGATCACCTATTAGATTAATTAGACGGCAAGAGCAGCCTGAATAGTTTTCTCAATATCTGTGGCTGTGAGCCCGGATTCAGCAAGCACTTGCTCCCGGGTTGCATGGGCTAATACCTTATCAGGCAGACCTAAATTGATTAACTTAGGACACTTAGCAGGGGCTTGTTGGGCTAACCATTGGGCAACCAGTCCACCTGCCCCACCTGTTATTGCATGGTCTTCCAAGGTTACCCATATATTATGATCTAAAAGCTGCTCTAGCCTATTGCTATCCAAAGGCTTTATAAAGCGCATATCGACTAAAGTAGCATCTAAACTAGCCGCCACTTCTGCTGCTGCAGGCAATAAAGCCCCAAAATTTAGTATGGCAACCTTACTGCCTTTGCGTAATAAATGAGATTCACCCATATTTATATCTACTACTGGCAACCCTTCAGTTGCCACTCCCCGAGGATAGCGAACCACGGCAGGGCCATTATGCTCATAACCCAATTGCAATAGACTTATGGCTTCCTGAGCACTACTGGGTGCCATCAGCACTAGATTGGGCACACAGGCTAAGTAACTAATATCATAGGCCCCTGTATGTGTAGCACCGTCTTCACCAACCACCCCTGCGCGGTCAACGGCAAATAATACATCTAAATTTTGCAAGGCCACATCGTGAACCAACTGATCATAGCCACGTTGAAGAAAGGTGGAATAGATAGCCACAACAGGTTTAGCACCAGCACAGGCCATACCAGCCGCTAGGGTAACGGCATGTTGTTCAGCAATAGCAACATCATGTAACTGCTTAGGGAATTGACTAGCGAAAGCTGACAACCCAGAACCACCAACCATAGCAGGCGTAATAACCTGTAGACGTGAATCATGAGCCGCTACATGGCATGCCCATTGGCCAAATATATTGGCATAAGTAGCTGCCTTCGGAGAGGGTGCCTTGGCAATGGGATCGATTTTATCTATGGCATGATATCCAACAGGATCCTGTTCCGCGGCCAAATAACCACGGCCTTTAACCGTATGGATATGCAATAGTTTTGGCCCTGGCAATAGTAACAAGTCCTGAATGTGCTTGATTAAGCTAGATATATCGTGGCCATCAATAGGCCCGACATAGGTAAAGCCCAAGGCGGTAAACCATGACCTAGGGCCACCCTCTGACCCTGTTTCATCGAGGAATTTTGCTAAGCCACCCTGGTTGGCATTGATGGACATATCATTATCATTAACAATTACCAACCCATTAGCCTGACTTTGGGCCATATGATTTAATGCTTCAAAGGCCATGCCACCGGTTAAGGCACCATCACCCACTACGGCTACGTGCTGTAACTGTTCCCCATCAATAAGCGCCATACCTAATAAAGCGCTAATAGATGTACTGGCATGGCCGACCCCAAAACAGTCAAAAGGGCTTTCCTCGCGCTTTGGGAAAGGCGATAAACCACCCGCCTGCCGCATACTCAGCATGGCATCTTTGCGTCCAGTAAGAATTTTATGGGGATAAGCCTGATGACCCACATCCCAAATCAGCCGGTCATAAGGCGTATTGAGCAGATAATGCAAAACAATCGTCAATTCGACGACCCCTAAACCAGCACCAAGGTGGCCACCGGTTTGGCCCACGCAAAACAATAAATACTGACGCAGTTCTTGCGCCAAAAGTGGCAGCTGCTGTGTTTCTAGTTGGCGCAGATCATCTACCCCTTGGAGGGAATCCAATAAAGGTGTTTGTGGCCTAGTAGTAGGTATATCTTGCAGAGTAGCAACCATAAGGATTAGCTCTTACGCGTTACAATTAAATGCGCCAGATACTCTAAATAGACAGCCCGCTCAGCAAAAACATGTAAGCTATCCAAGGCTTTTTGCAGTAATTCCTGAGCTAAGCTCTTGGCCGACTCCATGCCTAATAAAGCAGGATATGTAGACTTACCGCGAGCCAAGTCAGCGCCTTGTGATTTACCCAAGGTATCAGAATCACTTTCAATATCGAGGATATCATCCTGTACCTGAAAGGCCAAACCAACAGCCTCACCATAGGTTTGCAAAGCTGCCAACTGTTGCGGGGTGACATCACCCGCAGCCATGGCACCCAACTGAATACTGGCTGATATCAAAGCACCCGTTTTATGATTATGGAGGCGTTCTAGCGCCGGCAAATCTATGGCCTTTTGTTCAGCAGCCATATCCAACATTTGCCCAGCAACCATGCCTTTAGCACCGGCAGCCTGAGCCATAACGTGCACCATCTTTAGCACTTGCTGAGGGTTGATATCATCGTCACAGGTTGCCAACAACTCAAATGCTAAGCTTTGCAGGGCGTCACCAGCCAGAATGGCTGTGGCTTCATCAAAGGCGATATGGTTAGTGGGCTTACCACGGCGTAAGTCATCATCATCCATGGCCGGTAAGTCATCATGGATAAGTGAATAGGCATGCATGGCCTCAACTGCCGCGGCAATTTGATCTAACTGTTTCGTTTCTACCTGACAGGCATAAGCGGCGGCATAAACGAGTGCGGCACGAATGCGCTTACCACCACCCAAACAGCTATAAGCCATTGCATCAGCCAACACTGGGCTCGCTTGGCACTGCGCAATAGCTTGTTCAAGGCTAGCCTCAACCCGGGTCTGGGCAGCTTGTAAAAATACGGCACCTGACACGCTATTTTGGTCCTTATTGACCATCAATATCTGCCTGAGAGGCGAAAGGTTGTGCTTCCAATTCACCGTTTGCGTCTTGCATAAGCAATTGCACCTTTTGTTCCGCTTTATCCAAGGCTTGTTGGCATTCTCGGGTTAAGGCAACGCCTTTTTCAAAGGCTTGCATAGATTCTTCCAGGGACAATTTACCCTGTTCCATTTGTTGTACCAACTGTTCTAGTTGCTGCAAAGAAGCTTCAAAGTTGAATTCTTGTTTACTCATAACCCACCATCTAAATAGTTATTGTATTAGCAACGCCTATAGCAACTATAGACCCGCTATTAGGCCCCGCGGCAAACCAAAGGACTGGGCCAAGGGATAAATAACCATCATTTCCATCAACTTAATTAAAATAAACACCACAATAGGTGAAAAATCTAAACCCCCTGGCGTCGGCAACAGGCGTCTTACCGGTGCCATAAATGGTTCAGTAATTTGTTGCACCAAGAGCACACCAGGATGATAGCTTTTTGGCGCTACCCAGCTAATGATGATACCCGCCAGAATCGCATAAAAAAGAATATCCAAAAGCTGTGAAGCTAAGCCAATAACACTCCAAATAAGCGCACTAATTGGCGCTGGCCAACCAAACCCAGACAACATAAATACCAGGGCAATAAGAATAGCCTGTATAACAATAGCTACTATGAGTGTTGGTAGGCTAATGCGGCCTACAGAAGGAACCAGCTTTTGTAATGGGTTCACTACCGGCTGGGTGATTTTCACCAACGCCTGGGAAATTGGATTATAGAAATCAGCTTGCGTCAGTTGTAATAAAAAACGAATTAGCAAAATCGTAATATACAAACCCAATAAAGTTTGTACTAAGAAAATCGGGGCTTGCTGCATGTAATAACACTCAACTTAAAAGAATAACGCGAATAATAAAGGCTAGTTTCTCATAACCATCACCAAGGTTAAATGCTAGTCTTGCCAATAGGCCAACATATCAAGCAAAATACCCATACTATTTTACCATCTCTGAGCTACCTATGTCGTTTATACGCGCCCTGTTAGTTACAACCATCACTACTTTTACTATTTTGGCTAGCGGCCTGATTCAAGCTGCACAGTTTCTGGAAACCACAGACTACCAGATTCATTACAATGCTTTTAACACCATGATGGTGACCCCAGAAACAGCCCAAGCCTTGGGTTTTACCCGAGCCCGTAATCGGGCGCTATTAAATATATCCGTACTAGATAGTCAGGATAAAAAACCCTTAATGGCCTTGGTTTCAGGTCAGCGTAAGAATCTTATTGGGCAAATTTTTCCGCTTGAATTTAAACCCGTTGTGGAACCTGGCGCCATCTACTATATTGCTGAGTTGCGCTTTAGTGAGGCGGAACTATGGCAATTCGATATTCGTATTCAACCCGACCCGCAGAAACCCGCCATCCCGCTCAAGTTTAGCCAAACCTTTTATATTGAGCAGACAAAGTAGCTAACTAAAGCTCAAAGTCAGCCAATACCTCATTTAAAAAGCGCCATCCAAGTGGCGTAGTTTGCAGTCCCTCGGCAACCAATAACTGCCGTTGCCGTAGGCGACTTAAAGGTACTACATCCGTTAATTTTAAACCGGTACGCTGGGCATATAAGTGCTCAGCAACGCCTTCACGTAAACGCAGCACATTCATAAAAAACTCTAAGGGCAAATCTTTATCGGCAACGGTGGTATGGCTGGCTAAGGGTTGAACACTTTGTAAATAAGCCTTGGGCTGGCGCAGTTTTACCCGCCGGGATATAACCAGTTTACCATCTTCTATGCTAGACACCTTGCCATGGGCACCAGCACCGATACCAAGATAATCACCAAATTGCCAATAGTTAAGGTTATGTTGGGCAGCATTACCTGGCTGACACCAAGCAGATATTTCATATTGCTGAAAACCTGCTGCCTGAAGCAATGCCTGCCCAGTATCCTGAATATCGACCAAGGTATCTTCATCGGGAAGGACGGGTGGTTGACTATGAAATAAGGTATTGGGTTCTAGGGTTAGCTGATACCATGACAAATGATCTGTTGCCAAATCTATAGCCTGCTCAAGATCAGCTTTTGCCATGCCTAATGTCTGGTCAGGTAGACCATGCATAATATCGACATTGATATGGGCAAAACCAAGCTCTTTTGCTGCCCTAATGGCCGTTTTGGCTTGCCCAGCATTATGCACCCGCCCAAGGCGCTGTAGAGACGAATCATCAAAGCTCTGTACACCAACTGATAGCCGATTAACGCCCGCATCCCTAAAGCCAGCAAAACGCTCCACTTCAAAAGTCCCAGGATTAGCTTCTAGGGTCACTTCCATATCTGGCAAACATACCAATTGTTGGCGGATGCCATGCAATAGTTGCCTAATGGCTTCAGCAGAAAACAAACTCGGTGTCCCACCACCAATAAAGATACTCTGCAAAGGACGGTCTTGTGCCCAAACCCGTTCCATGGCCAAGTCAGCCAAGAGTTTTTCTATATAAGCCTGTTCAGGCACCGACTCTGCTCCCACAGCATGGGAATTAAAATCACAATAAGGGCATTTTTGCAGGCACCAAGGGATATGGATATATAAGCTTAACGGTGGCAGCTGCAAAGTTGGAGAGGAAGCTTGGGTCATATTATGTTAGGGCTGCTATTAGTTTTTTCAGTGCCTGCCCACGATGGCTAATAGCCATTTTTTCTGCTTTGCTTAGCTGGGCAGCACTAGAATTTTTGCCAGCAACGGCAAATAAAGGGTCATAGCCAAAGCCTCCCGCGCCTTGGGCCTGGAGTAAAATATGCCCTTCCCAAGCAGCTTGGCAAATTAAGGGCACAGGATCATTAGCATGGCGCATATACACCAATACACACTGAAACCGCGCTGTCCGCTCAGGCAACTCGACTGCTGTTAAAGCTTGCAGCAGTTTAGCGTTATTGGCTGCGTCCTTATGAGGGCCATCTTCACCAGCAAAGCGCGAGGAGTAAATACCTGGTTTACCCAACAAATAATCTACTTCTAGGCCAGAATCATCTGCCAAAGCAGGCAATCCCGATGCTGCACAAGCATGGCGGGCTTTGATAATGGCATTTTCCACAAAGCTTAAACCCGTCTCTTCAGCTTCAACGGTAACAAACTCACTTTGCGGAATTAGCTCAATACCTAAGGGGGCCAAGTTCTGTCCAAACTCGGCTAGTTTGCCAGCATTACCACTAGCAAGTACGACTTTTTTCTTCACAATAAATATCCACTTTGAAGACACCAGGCTCTGTTTATACCCTTGCTAAGACCCGCAAAGGCATGTTTAACACTGGGTTTATATAGTCGTTAAGTATACACGCTTGGGTGACTTTCAAGAACTAAGGCTAGCAATCTATTTACTAGCCTCAGGCAGCCGTTTGGTTTTTTCCGTAGCTAAATTTATGGGTTTGCGCTTAACAGTTGATAACGTTAACTGCCAGACCACCACGGGATGTCTCTTTGTATTTTTCCTGCATATCAGCTCCGGTATCACGCATAGTCTTAATAACATCATCGAGTGATACCAGATGTTCACCATCGCCTCGTAAAGCCATATGCGCCGCATTAATGGCCTTAATAGCAGCCATCGCATTACGCTCAATGCAGGGTACTTGCAC
>MDSZ01131736.1_pt1 | contig 57585 bp, 44 predicted proteins | sample 811201 | NCBI WGS metagenome assembly MDSZ01 (sample SAMN05326647, study PRJNA326480) | marine metagenome | isolation source: seawater | place: Indian Ocean: North | collected 2010
GTTGCTGTTGACCCCTTCTTGCAATTAAAGACAGCAACTGATAAAGCCCGCGGCAGAGTATTTGAACCTACAGCTCCAGGTACTACACCAGGGATAATCGGAGAAAGTCCCTGGGCGTTCATGCAGCACAATGTTGTGGGAGGCACTCCCGAAAAGGGAGAGTTTGCTTGGCAAATGACTATGAATCAGTCTCCAGATCCAGGTCTTGACAATTTGACAAACCTAGATCAAGAAAGACAAAAACTTGCTCAGTTAAAAAGAATTTTAACTGAATTTGCAGACCGTATAATTGGTAGTCCTGCACTGATGGCCGCAATTGGCTTTGCAGACACAGAGTTGCCCGAACAAGGATTAGTAAATGAATATGTTGGTGCAGAATGTTATCCAGATCTAGATCTTCCTAAACATCCGTATTACGACAGTCGTTTTGCATATTCTGTAACTCCAGACTTTTATATGTGGAACGCTTATGAAGATGCTGGCCTTGGCGTAAGAGGGGCAATAGAAGAAGAAGTTTATAATCAAAGCAGAATTGCTGTTGAAGCTGCATACCGTTTTCACAAACGTACACAGAAAAATGGTCTTGAGCCAAAATCTGATGCAGGACTTAGTGTCTATTCTGCTTCAGCAGATCTTACTCCCAGGCTTTCAAGAATAGTTTCTCACCCAGAGGGTAGTGATCAAGTTGACTTGATGAAAGCAGATGTTCATTATGAATGGGCAGTACCCGGTGCCGCTCCTGGACCTGAAGGTAACCCTTACGATAATCCTGGTACAGCAAGGGTTTACGGAAAGCCTGTTGGTTCAGACAATACTTCTGCATGGGTAGATACCGGTCCCACTGGCAACCCCTTCCATGGTTCTTTATTTGGACTTAACTCTAGCGGACTTCCCAGAACAGACGAACTAAGCTCTTACAGGTCAAAAAGACAAGAATCATTACAAACTTTAATAGACAATGCAGATGAAAGACATACGGGAATATACAACTCTACCGAAGTTGGACTTCTTTCAGCTGTGGAGCGTCCAGACGAAGATGTAAACACCTACGCTACAGATGAAGAAATAGTTGCTGCAAAGACCTCAGTTATTCCTATCAGCAGCACTGATGGTAATCCCCAATACATAAGTCAAACTTCTGTCGACAAGCACACTTATGGAGAACTAGCTCAAAAGATGAGAGGTTTCGAAGCGATGATGGGGTCAAGAGAAGCTTATCTTGGTAACGTTATAAACAAAGATACTGCGAGCAAAATAAGTAGAGACTTAGCAGAAAGTAGAATAAATACTATTGCTGAATATGAGCAGTTTTACGATCCTGCTAATTTGCAAAATTTAGCAAGAAATTCTTCTTCAGATATTATTTCAAACAAGATGTCGATGAAAAGGGCTTATCCAACTTTCAAACTATTCTTCGTAGAAGAAGATGAGCATGAGTCAAGATTTCTTAATATGGATGATTTTTACAGCTATAACGCTGTAAAAGAATTTACTTTCTATGCAACGAGAAAAGATCCTGGAGATACTGCTACTATAGTTCTGCAAAATGTAAATGGAACGCTCGATGGAACTAGAAGAAACTCAATCGTAGATCTTGATTATTTTAATGAAAAAGAAGCTGAGCGTATCGCAGAGGATAATCCGAACATAGCAACTAGAGCAGATAATAGCGAAGTGGCTGCAAATGACCAGCCGTTTACAGCTCTTGTATTAAGACCAGGTATGAATGTTCAACTTAGGGTTGGTTACAGCAATGATCCGAATATGCTGAGTGTACTTCTAAACGGAAGAGCGACAGATATTGCATGGAATAAAAATGGTGATTTAGTTGAGATAACAGTACAATCATTTGGTACCGAACTTACACAAAAAATCAAGGGTGTTGGCGGAACAGACAGAAGTGTAGATTGGGATAATCAAACTTACTACAGTACTCACCAACTTTTAGGTGCAATGATGACGCAACCAGAATTGCATCATTTTGGAAGATGGGAGTATGGCAGACTTAGGCAGATAGGTGAAGATAAAAGTGCAGACTTAGATTTCTATCCATATTCAAGGGAGGGTTTTGTAGGAAACAATCCAATTTCAAACTCTCTAACAAGTTGGATATCAAACCACCCAGTATTATCTATAGCATTAGCTACTGGTACACTGATTGCTGGAATGTTGGCAGTTAGAGCAGGTGGTGCCAGATTGGTTGCTCGAGGATCAGGTGGTCGAGTTGCAGGTGGGGGCCAACCTTTAATTGGCCCAATGCAAGCAACTGAGACCTTTCCAGGCGCAATGGTTCAAACTGCTCGTCCAACCGTCACTTATGTGCAACAAGCTAGTCAGCGAAGCAGAGTTTTTAGTTGGTTGAGCTATAACAATCCTTTATCTCCAGGAGAAAACATAGTAGGTTATGCTCTTATGACCCCTTTCAGAATCTTAGGCAGCATAATTAAAAATGTGCGCTCTGGAGGGCCTGGTTGGGGTAGTGCGGTAAGAAGTGGCGGGCCTGCAATGAGGCTTGGAACTCGTTGGGGTTCATCAATTGATGATCTTGTCGCCAGTGCTGATGAATTAGCAGAAGTGTTAAAACCAGGTTTCAATGGTACTGCTGGTCGTGCAGCGACAGCAGCTAAACAACTTATAGACAGAATCAGCGGCATTAGAGGATCGGAAGCTGCAGCGGCTGCTGCAGCTAGAATAACTCAAGCTGCAAGAACAGCAGCGAATAGCACGGGAAACGCTCGACTACTTGCAAGACAAAATATAGCAAGAGAAGTGTACGAACTTCAAACAAGGGCAGCGGTGCAAAGGTTTGCTTGGTGGCCAATGGGTGCTGCAGCACAATCGCTAAAAGGTTGGGCAGGAAGATCATCTGTAGCACCTTTAGCATGGATGGTTGGTAAAGCTACATTTGGTAATCTCTTTATTAAAGGTCCAGCCAACTTGGTTAGAGCTGCGGTGCCGTTGTGGATTGCTGCAAAGGGTGCAGATCTTTTATTAACGAATATTACTAGGTGGGCTCAAGATAACTATATAAACAAATACAGACAGTCTGTAGCAAAAGTTAAAGCAACACTAAAAATGACTCCCGCAGATGACAATCTTTTTCCTCCAAATCCTGCAAGCTATATGACTTTAGGTTGGTATGATAAGAAAAGTTTTTGGGAAAGAAATGTTGAAATGCCAGTAAGAGCAATGTTCGACAGCATACTAAACAATTATGTTGGAATAACTTACACTAAAATGTCTGAGTGGTTTGATGCGTGGTCTGATATACCTGACGCACACATTCTTGAGAAAAGAGTAAGACCTGGAGCTTGCAGATATAAATTGAGAGCACAAACGATTTGGCAAACCTTCCAGGAAATGTCACATAGACACCCAGGATGGATCTATGGGGTTAGACCGTATGGAACAAAATTTAGAAACACTATGTTCTTCGGAGTTCCTTCCCAAAGGTACTGGGCAAGACCAGGAGATACTAATTTTGTACAAAGAATGAATAAGATCCACAGATATCTAAATGACCCTGGAAATAACTACAATACTTTACGCAAACAAGCAGAAGAGCTTTATCCTCGCGATATTATTCAAGAATGGTATGACACTGCTCTCTTGGCCGCACAAGCACTAAACCCAACTCTTCCCAGCCCTTCCGCCGAAGCATACGAACGTTGGGAACACCTGGCCGGCGACACAGAGACAAAAGCCCAAACTATGTGGACGGATCATTTTCAAAACAGAATGATGCAAGAATTTGTTACTGGTATGGAAAACAGATTTGTTCCATTCAGAAGGTGGCACATGATTACTTCTGATCAAGACATAGTTCAAAACGGAATCATGACAAGTGAATCTAGCGTAGTCAATGCAGTCAATGTTCAATATATCGATTGGAATGAGAAAGACGGAAGACCTCGTGAAACTTCAGCTGGTGTGTCGCCAATAAAAACTCAGTTTATGAAAGCTAGTTCTCAAATACCAGACAATATGCTCAACACTGCAGTAGTTAATTATCCAAATTGCAAAGGCCAATCAATGGCACTAAGATATGGACAATCTGCGCTTATGTACGGTTTGAGAGAAATGTATAAGGGTGAAATAATGATCTTAGGCAACCCAAGGATAAGACCTTGGGATGTCTGTATACTTATGGATGACTACAACGATATGTATGGACCAGTAGAAGTTGAATCTGTCGTACATATGTTTAGTCATGAAACTGGTTTCTTAACTGAGATAAAACCAAATGCAGTAGTAATGGCAAACGAAATTTCAACTTGGCCAATACTTGAGGGAATAAAATTATTTGCAATGGCCGTCAAGTCAGTTGAAGAAAATGGAAAAGGAGCAGATTTCTTTGGAAATACAGACATGTTCTTTTCTCCAGAAGCAGACTCGCGCATGGTTGACTTTTTTATGAAAAAATATTCTACAAGATTTGGACAAGAAAATCCTCTTGAAGATTTTATAGAAGTTTTGGAAGACAACGGTTTGGTCGAAGATGGAAGAGATATTGTAAGGTCTGCAAACAGTAATCGTCTTAGTGCAACTTACGGTATATTAAGCGGAATTTTTGGTACAGCAGCTTTGGCTGCTGGTAGCGGAAGATTGTTGATGAACGTTCCAAGACTTCTTGGCGCTGCGCGTCACCCAATTAGAAACTTCAATCTGTCTCACTATAGCCCGCTAATACAAAGTGTAGTAGCAATAGTTGCAGGTCAAGCAGGAATCAGTGGAATGACACAGAGATCTGGTGCAATAGGATCTTCTGCTGCTTGGCTTATTGGAATGCCAATACTTTTTGCGAAATGTATGGAAGAAGAGACAGTGAATGTAGTACCATTGATAAAAGGAAATCGACCTATTGTTAGCGGCTTAACGCTTAAGAGCCCAGCAGAACTATTCAACAGTATACTTGGCAACGTTACAAACGCTGCAGAAGATACTATGAATGGTATGACTAGGCTTGTTGATGAATGGCAAGTATATAAAGCTCATAGTTGGGCAGCATATGATAAAATACATGGTAACAGAAGTGGTTTTGTTGATCGCTACATACACCATGGAGTAACTATGTTCGATTGGTCAAAGGAAAATCTATAATGTCTACTTCAAAAACTAGAACCAACCAAGTCAGTTCAGTAAGAACTGATCAGTCACATTCCGAAATCAAAAGGTCTACTTACAGTGAACAAACATATACAAAGTGTTTTGGACCTTACTTGTGCACTGGAATAGATGGGATTAAAGGGTTTGGTCAAGGTGAAGCAAAACCATTTGGAGACGATTGTGATACTCGCCCACTTTTCTATATAAGGGCGAAAATTCCAGGCACTGAAACAGAGATACGTGTTCCAGCAGACTCTAGAGTTTACAAAAGCGAGGAGGATGTCTGGAAAGTAGGCAGTACTCCCGATGCTTTTGAAGATAAACTTTTTCAAGTTTTTGCAGAAGGTCCGGAACCGCATCAACTAAACGCTGGTAGAGGAGAATTTATTGGTTCGCGTGGTACAGAGTATTGCAACGGGTTAACTACCGAACCAATAGTAAGCGAAGTAGATACGAATCTTCCTACCAGTATTGCTGGAGTTTGTGGGCCAATGGGTCCAGAGCACCCAGGCTGCGGACCTATAATGAATTGGATAGCGACTTTAAAAAACGCATAAAGCTACAAGGAGATTAGCATGAGTACAAAAAATACAACCCTTGGGCCAAGAAGGGCCAGAATCATTCTCAATGAACAAGGAAGTGCCTGTATAAACACAGGAGAGCCAGGAGGTCTTGGCGGGCACTTAACAATCTGCGGCGATAAAGAAAGTGGGAACACTTCAGCTTCTCTTGGCGGTGGTAAGATTTGCTTGGAGCAAGACGTAATAAATCATCCTGGGCAAATAACATGTCCATGGCCAATGTCTATGTTGCCTTCGATAGCAAGCTTTCCCCAAAGAATTTTCTTACCACCATTTATGGATTTGTTGCCAATGCTTGGGCCAGTTGTTGCTGCTTCAGCAGCAGTTGTTGCCTTGGGTGCAATAGCTAAATCCTCTAGAGGCTAGTTGTGATTATTACCAGAAACAGTGTTGATTTTCACTGGTCACAAGATGGAGATTTCTCCCTTGGTCCCAATGGAGATATTAAAAGAGCCAACCATGAAGGGGGGCGTGTTGCTAGACAAACAATAATGAAGCGTCTGCAAAGCTCACTTGGTGACTGGGTACTACATCCTGACATTGGTGCAAGTTTGAGCCATTTCGCTGGATTGCCAAACAATAGACAAACAGGTGCATTAATCAAAGCAAAGGTAGTCTCCACACTAATGGACGAGGGTGCAATTTCTGGAAGCAGTTTGAAAGTTGAAGTAGTTCCAATTGCAAAGAACAAAGTTCTTGTATTAGTTTACGCAACTATAGCTATGTCTGGAGAACCAGTATTTATAAATATGCAGTATGATTTAAGAGAAAACAAAATGATACCAAGGCTTGTTTAGGAGATTCAAATGGCTATAAAACCAACAATGAAAACTGTTCGAAGTCTTTCGAAGGAAGTCAAAGATCAGCTTCAGCAAAGATCAGGAATTACTCACTGGGCAAAAGATGGCGCAGCCAAAAGTATGGTTGACGCAATTGCTACAGAACAGTCATTAATGTCGCAAAGACCAACTAGAGCTATTGACAGTTTACAAATATCTAGTGCCACTGGCAAAGCTTTAGAATCACTTGGTGAAAACAGAGGGGTAAGAAGGTTGTCACCAACCTATGCAGACAGCAAGAAAAATGAGATGAATTTCTTTTTTTATTGTTCAACGACTTTTGGAGATATAAATGGTGGAGCAGATATTGTTATACCTGCGGGAACTGTAATTTCTCCAGGCAGCGCACTAACTCCAGGAAGAGTTAGCCAGTCAGCAACAGACATCAAATACGTAACTGTTCAAACCTACACTCTGCCAGCATCAGCATCTTCATACTATTGTGGAATAAAAGCAACCACTCCGGGCACAGCGCAAAATGTTGCAGAGAATGTTTTAGTTGCCCACAACTTTACAGGGTATACAGACTTTGTAGCTGGCGCACCACTAAAATGCAAAAATGATTACTCTATTATAAACGGCCAGAACATAGAAAGCGATGATAATCTGCGTTTTAGAATATCCAGCCACTATGGCGCTCTTGCTGGAGCAACAGAAGACTCCTTGCTTCTTAGAGCTCTTACAGTGCCAGGAGTTCTCGATATGAGACTAGAGCCTAATTTCTTTGGAATAGGTACATGTGCAGTTTTTGTTTTTGGTCAAGATAACGAATCATCTCAAGCGCTTGTTAGAAAAGTTCAAGAAAAAATAAATGCAATACAGACTGCTGGTGTAAAAATACTTGCATCTCCAGGAGTTAAGGTAAGGTTTGATTTTGACTTGGTACTTTACACTCAGACGACACTGTCAGCTACGGAACAAAATTCTATAAAAAGAGCTGTAAAACGAGTAATGGATAGATACTTTTCAAGAAGAACTCGTGCACCAATAAAATCCATATCTTTAGAAGCTATTAGAAAAATGATAGCAAGAAATAAAGAAATTAGTTCAAAAGTTGTCGACAGGGGATCAAGCGATGAGCTTTTTAACAACGTCTACATAAGAAAAGATTACAGTGGAGTTAGGGTTGCTTCTGAAAGAACAACACTTGATAGTCTTAACTACCGCCTAGAAAGATATGAATTTGGAGCATTAGGTAGCTTAACGGTAAGATTCCAAAAAATAGATGCATTGATATAGGGTTTTGCAATGGGGTTCTTTGAGCAAAGATTGTTAAATACTTTTCCCTTGTGGGCAAAGATGAGAAAAGATCCTTCTTCTTATGGCAATAGATTCATGAGTGCGCTTGGCGGCTTTAGTGAAATTGCAACAAAAGAAATAGTAAAAACTTCTGAAATGTTAAAAGTTTTAGCAGAAGATATAAGTTTTTTAACTCTGCAAGAAATCTTTTTACAAGAATCAGACTACATGACAAGAACCAACGAAGACGGCTGGGTAAGCACTATTGTTTATCCAACAGTTTCTGGAAACATATCTGGAACTACCTACACAGTCGCAAGAGCTGCAAGTATAGCTGATTTCTTTTTCTCCGTACCTGATAGAGTTACCAATAAGCAGAAAGTTGTGGTTGATAATTGGACGATCTGGGAAAGCTCAAGCCCAACTGTTTACAACAGCATAGATACTGATAAAGCAGGTACTCCAGAAAGACTTCTTGTGCAAGTGTACGATAGTACTATTTATCAGAAAGAAGGAACTGACAGGGATGTCGACAATCCATTCTATGGAATTCATTATATTTATCTGACTGGTTTAGACGAAGATAACAATCAGGTAAAAGAATATATAAATATAAACGATGATGGGTATTACACCCCCATGAATCTGTTTAGAAAGTTAACTGATGTTCAGTGGTGTGGCTTTGATGGTAAAATCAAAATCACTCTTACAACAAAAGAGCATGGTGCGGTAGATACTGGTCGAATCATACATAAGTTCGATACAGGGGTAATATCAGATTTAAGTGGACCATTAGCTCTTTATTTAGAAAACAATAGCGATATAGCTCATTTAAAATCAAAAATAATTAGATATCGTTCAGGAGCATCTTACAGAAGAGAAGAAGTTTTAGATTTGGAGGATACCGTAGAAGAAGAGATGGCTAATCAACGACTACTAGACTCTACTGGAGCAACGTTCAAAGCTATCGGGATGTCTGTAAGCCCTGTAGATACAAGAGGCTATGTATTAGATACTAATGGAAAAATACACGTATATGAAATGGGGTTGAGCCCATTTGTTAATAGAGGAACTCCACCAAGCGAAGACACATATATTGATATTTTATCAATAAAAGATAGAGTTGTTTTAGATGAGAAAATACCTTTGTGGACCTGGTTTAGAGCTTTAGTACTTCCTGTTCAAAAAGTAGCGATTAAGCGAGTTAAGCCAGATGGTGTAGAAGAATACTTGCAGCCTACAACGATGACCTGGGCTGCGGCATATGCTTCTTTTCCAGGTACTATGTTGCCCGGTAAACCTCCAGAAGAATCTTGGGAAGATTTTAGATTCTACAATACTTTTGATCAGCTTGGTCAATGGGACTTTTATTGCGAAGCTACATTCCTTGGTTTAGATAAAGTAGCAATGGTAAGTAAGACTGGAGTCATGTGTGAAAGTCTCAAGGCAGTAAAAGATTTTGATTCTGGCCTGGATACTGCGGACGGTATTTTCTTTGATAAAGAAAATTACTTGTGCATTAGTGTAGGTAAATCCTATTATAGGTATTCTTTAAATAAAGATATTTATTTAGCTGATTTTAATCAGCAAAAGCTTCTCTTTAGAGAGCTCTATGATGACGTAGAGATTAATTATGCCTAAGTACACACAGGAGGGCTATAGCTTTCCAAGTTCTATTGATGAAGTTGGTATAGATATAGGGCTAACTCGACTTCCGGGAGAGGGTGCAGAAGACTACAGAAGAAGACTGTTGCTTCACATTAGAAACCCTCCCAATCCAAAAAAAGATTCAATCATTACTACACCGCAAAGAAAAGTTGGTGTTTTTGATAAAGAAGTAATGATAGCAGAACTTGTTGTAGATGCAGATGGCAGACCTGTTGCAAAAGATCCAAGAATAGAAATTGATGCATCTTTCTTAAAAGTTTGGGATGACTGGAACTATGGTGCAAACGAACCAGTACTTACTTGTAATCTCTCTTTAAGAGATAAGCAGTATTTTTTAAGAGATGTTTATTCTCAGCTTTCGACTTTAACTTTCTTGACGGTAACGAAGTCTAAGCTTTTCGACGATTATTTAAAATCGTTTAATTTAAAGATAAGTAACACTGACAGAGTTCTACCTCTTCAGCCACTTACATCTTCTAGATTAAATAAGTTAGATCTAGAAAATTTAAGAAAAGTTATGTTATCTAATTCAATAGTTTATAGAAACGAGGTGGCTAGTTTAGATTTAATGTTGCAAGATGGAGATTACTATATAGACTATGACTTTGGCTACATTTACTCCCACAATACTGGTGGGGGTTCAATTCATGCCGAATATAGCAGATTCCCCTTTATTTTTTATTGGCAACCGGTTAAGGTATTTGAGGTCAACGACAGTTCGACTGACCAATTTACTAAAGACCTGTTGCTGAACGATAATGGGGTCTGGGAGAGATTGCTTCTGAATCCTTATGGTGCTAAGATAGCTAATATTATCCTGGAAGAAAATCCATTGCAATGGGGTAAATAAAGTGCGGAGAAAACATGTCAACACTCGACTATAGTAATGTAGTTACCTACAGTTACGTAGTAAATAACGTCCAAGGAGTAGCACAAACTGGCTTGTCAGGCATCTGGAAGCTATTTCAAGGGGTAGATAGTGAGGTCGCAATACCTCATAGTTATGGAGCCATAACTGAAATTGGGTTAGGTCTTTACAAATCTAGCATTGACTGGAACTCAATAAAAACTAATGTCTCTGGGATGCATTCGGGCGAAGATATAGTAGGTTTGATTGACTGGGGAAATAGAGCTACTGCTACCCTTACGGTCAACACTACCACTTCTGCCAATCTGAACAATGAAACAATAGCCATTATTGCACCAAACGATACAGATGGTAATGCTACCACAACTAAGACTTACCAGTTCTCAGACACAATAGCGATGACTGCACAAAAAGCAGTAAGCGATTTAACTCTAAAGGTTGTTACATTAAATCTTTTGGAAGCTGGAACAGTTACATTGGTTGACGCAGCCAACACTTCAAAAACTTATGTCTTTAAAGAATCTTTCGCGCCAGTAGCAGAAGGATCTGGTGGCAATATTGCTTTTCCGGTTTCATCAGCAAATGATATTGCTGCGTTCAATGACGGCTATGTAACTCTTACTGATACCGCTGGTACCGCGAAGAACTACAAGTTCTCTAATGCAACTGCAGCTACAGCTTCAGCATCCACAGCAAACATAAGAGTATTAGCTAACAATTTTAATGCAGGAGAAACTTTTACTTTAACTAGCACTGACAATACAGCGAAAACTTACGAAATGGTTTATGGCAGTAGTTACAGTGCTGGAGACTTGAAAGGAAGTAATTACGTAGTTCCCTACAGTGGTTTAACCAATAAACAGATAGCGGCTAATATGAAGGCTGCAATTACCGCAGGCCATGGTGACAAAATTACCTCAGCCACGACCACAAGAGCTCTTGCTAGCTTCAATTTATCTGGAATTCCCGATGCAGACTCTGAGCTTACATTAGTTAACAGTAGCAATGTAAGCAAAACCTACCAAGTACTATCTGAAACAGCTTCCGCAATGGTAGTTGCAGACCCCAGCAATTATTTTTCTCAAACTCACCAAGGCTTTTTAGGATTTTCGGGAGCAAAAACAGAATTCCAAATTACAGACTTACCTGTAGTTGGAGACACTGTACAGCTTACAGATACTGCTGGAACTACAAAGACTTACGAAATTGGTGGAAATGCTTCGGCAGAATTTACTTTTAGTGGAAGTGCTTTAGAAGGATCTGTAATCAGCCTTATCAGCACCGAGGGTGATTATGGTGAGACTTACGGCGGTGCCACTTTGACCTTTACAGGAAGTGCAACAGTAGGTGAAAAAATTACACTTATTTCTTCTGACGGAACAAAGAAAACATACACTGCAGCAAGTGGTGCAACAATAGCTAACGGTGAGTTTTCAGCTGCCGTTAGTGCTGCGCTAACGGCTACTAGTCTAAAGAACGCAATAGACCACGCCAATGGACACACTGCATCAAGAATTACGGTTTCAGACAATGGGTCTGGCGTGCTAAGCTTGACTCAAGCAGCTACAGGAGCTGTTGCAAATTATGGCAACACACCAATAACTCATAACATTGCGAATATGACTGCACCAGTTGCTTTTGTAAATGGCTTCAGTCCACGCACAGATTATATAGCAACTTCCAGCTTAGCTCCAAATGGTTCAGGAGGAGCGTTCACAAAGTTTAAGCTAGATTCTGCTTTTACTCACAATGCAGAGATTGTGATTGAATCGCTGGCTGGTGAGAAAGAGACATTTATAGCCAAAACTAACGGAACAAATGGCAACGATATCAAATCAGAAGCAACTATTACTTTTACTGGCAACCCCAACATTAACGAAACAATAACAATAATATCAACTGACGGTACTTCAAAAACTTATTCTGCAAAAACATCAGAGAATTCATCTGCCGGCACGTTTGATGCAAACAATGGGCCTACCGTATCTGGCAATACATTAAAGGCTGCAATAGAGCACACAAATAACCACGGCGGCAAAATAACTGTTGCTCACGATGGTAATGGTGGACTGACTTTAACACAGGTTGTATCTGGCATGGCCGGTAACACAACTATCACGTCAGGCCTTGCAAATACTACTGTAAATAATTTTACTGGTGGTGGCGTAGAGTTCAACAAGGGTAGCAGCGCATTACTAGCTTCTCAAAACTTGCAAGCAACCATTAATGGCGCCGACAAGGTTTCTACAACTGTATACAACAATAACGAAACTTTACCTACATTAACTTTTGTTCAAGATTTCAATGGTCCAAGAGGTAATACAGTAGTTACTATAAATAATACTTTTTCAAGTGCAGTAAATGGTGGATCTGTAGCAAATTTTGCTAACGGTGAGTATCACAAGTTTAGAATACAACCAGCTGCTGCTTCTCAAGCTTTATCTTTAGTAGAAGCAGTAAATGCGCTAGATACTAATAGCTCAACAATTACTGCTTCCAACCCTTCAGGTGGACAAGTAGTTCTTACTCAAGATTTTGGTTCTGCAGGCAATACTACAATCACAACGTCCGGAAATTTTGAGAATTCTACAAGTGTCAATCCACCTGCAACTTTTACTGGTGGAGCAGCAAATGGTGCTGCTTTGCCAAATGGAAACATAGCTATACATAAAGCAAATACAGTTGGCATGATGGGCGACATGATGGAAGTTGGTATTCTAGGTTCAGCTGGGCATAACGGAACAATTCGTTTTGAAACTGATGCATCTAATAATGTATTGATGTTTCAGAGTCAGCCAGGCGCTGCAGGAAGCACAAGTATTACAAAAACTGGAAATTGGGGCTGGGCAACACTTGGAACTGCGTTTTCTGAATCTGTCGAAAATAGAGTTTACATAGCTAGGCGTTCAACAACTGGCGATCAAATAACTACTTTAAAAAATGCAATCAACTCTACAGTTGGGCATGGAAGTACTTTTGTTGTTACGCAACAAAATGCCAACGCATTTGTAATTAGGCAAAGCGAATACAATGATGCCGGCAAGACCACTATAAGCTCTACAGGCACATTTACTTCAGCTGCCCCATCTGCATTTACCGAGTCCGACAATGAAAATTGGCAAGTAAAATTAACCCAAGCTACAACTGGTGCGGATGGAGACACAAGTATCACCCATACAAACGGAATGGATGACGGGCTAAAAACTGAACTTGACGAAAGTTTTTCAGGTGGAAAATATGCCACTGGAAAAGTTTTAAATACTTATGTACTTGTAGGTATTCACGGGATTACTACAGCATCTGATTTAAGAGCGCAGTTCAAGGCTGCGCTTGTAGGTTCAACTGGGCATAACGCAACAATTGCTGCAGTCGATGCTGGAACCTCTCCTTTGAGACTAGATCTTACACAAGCTGTAGGTGGTACTGCGGGAGATAAAAGTATTGCTATTAGTGGTGTTAATCACTTGCACCTTACAAAAGCTAATTTTAGCGGTGGTGTCGATCCGACAGGAACATTGGATAATGGAAATATTGTTGTTGGTACCAAGGGCCTTACTACAAAAGATACAATTGCAGAAGAAATAAGAAAAGCAATTGTACACGCAAATGGTCACAATGGAACTATTGCTGCCACATTGGACACAAGCGGAAGCAACCCGATTGTAAAACTTGTGCAAGGTACGGCCGGTACTGCAGGCAATAAAACCAACTCAACTACTCTTATAAACAGCAGACTAACTGTAGACAATTTCACAACTGGAAAAGATGTAAACGGTTCACTTGTCGGCAGTAATGTCGGCGTAGCTTTATATGATGCCAGCAATGCTGCCCTTGACGCTGTAACAGAAATTCGAGATGCTCTTCAAGGAGCAATCGAAAACACTACAAACGGACATGGAAGTTTAATCATATGTACGCCAAACTCTTCAACCGGAGCTCTTGCTTTAAGTATGTATAATCATGGCACTGCAGGAAATACCAGTATTACTACAAATGTTGCTGGCGGAGATATAACTATACCCGCAGCTTTCACTGGTGGTGCCACCTTAAATAACAACGAAAGATATACTCATCTGCATATCAGCAATAACGATAGATCGCAGCACTCTAATGCTGCGAAGATAGGGGAGATTCACGGCTGGACTCAGTCGATAAACTCTGCCGCAGGAACTGATACTGCAAAACTTGTTGCCATCCAATCATCTCTAGACAGTCTTACCACGACGACCACTTCTATCAAAGATACAGTAGATTTACTAAAAGAAGTTGAAACCGGAAAGTGGGAGATTTCTAATAAGAAGCTCACTCTTTACAAGAGTGATAAAGTCACAAAAATAGCAGAGTTCGATTTGTTTGATAAGGCAGGAAAGCGCACAGATACTGCACCATTTTCTAGAGTCCCTAGTTCATAAGTAGTGCTCTGTGTAGAGTTTTAGTTGTTAAAGAGGTAATACATGATTATCACAGGTGGTTTAGGTTCTGGCTTCTTAGTCACTGGTGGTCTTTCTAGCAGTCCATCAGAATTTATATCGAAAAAAGAAACCGTAGACGTACTAACTGTAGAGAATGTAGTATCGAACATTTACGAAATAGTTCCGTTAACAGGTGTTTACAGTCCAGACTATGCTATGGGCGGATTCTTCTGGGACAGAAGAGTACTGGAAAATAGACAAAGAACTGAAACTTTGTACGACACATATTTGGGTGGTCACAAGCATGGTCTAAAAGAAGGCGTAATCCAAAAGTGGTGGCAGTCCGGTTATGTCAATGGTCTAGACTATTCTCACTTAGTTAAGATTAGAAGAGGCAATCATTTAACTTGGACCCCTGTGGTCAAGACAGGGAATTATGCCATTTTCTGGGATCAAGTTAGATTGTATTCAGACTTTTCTTTTGCAACAAAAATCGACCCATTGCTCAACGAAGGTGGATGTCATAAACTTTCATTAAGAAAAGACTGCGTAGAAGATACAGTTAGTGTCGTTTTGTTCGAGAGAGACAGTGAGCTTGTTAAGAGACCAAAGTATAATTTTGAGTTTGTGCAAAACTTTACTGGCAAAATAGACGAAGCTACTAACACTAGGTTGTCAACTGTTGGAGAAGATGGAAAAATTATATGGGATAATATAGCGGAAAGAAAGCAAGAGTTTCTTATAGAAGAAGTAGAAGATGATCTAAATATTTTAAGAATTAATGGAGATTATCAAATAAAAGTTGGAGATCACAACGGGATCTCAATAACAGAAGATGTTGTTAAGGGAACATACGAAGATTGTGGGCCAGGTAACAGTTCTGGAAGAAGTTGCTTTACTAAGTATTTTCCAATCGTTAGCGATTCACTAGAAGTTATAGCAGTTGATGTTCACAACAACTATCAAGTTTTAACAAGAGTTGAGAATCTTGATTTCTCAGGACCAGACGATCCGCACTATACCGTTGATACTGATCTTGGAATTATAAATATTGGTGGTTATCAATCCCCAGACCTTGTTTTGAAATCTGATATTTCTGCAAGCGATACAGAAATTCCATTCTTGCCTGACTTCTATACTTCCAGTAGCTATCCAGAGCAGGGTATCATAACTATTGGTAGTGAAAAAATCCTTTACTATTACAGGGGGATGAATTCATTTTATGATTGCGTAAGGGGTTATGGTGGAACTATACCCGAATCACATTCAGCTTATTCAACTATCAAAGACAATAAGCATGGTAAATCTTATCCTGACTCAATTAATTTTTATCTAAAATATACTGCGGTACCAAGAGTACAATATGAAACCACAGATCACGAGTACAGAACTGCAAACAAATCCAAATGGCTAGATGTTAAGCCAGTCAGGAATGCTACTTCAAACAAAATTATACAGATATCACCAGTAGAAACACATGTAGACCATATCATCCTGGAGACTTCTGCAGATTTGCTTGGTGGAAATCTGCATGGTCCCGTGTATTACGGCACAGATTTCGCACAGTTGTGCGCAACTGTTTATGACTCTTATGGAAATCCAGTAGAAGACATAGAAACAACTATAGTCTTAGATCCTGGAGACGTTGGTGCGCTGAATGGAACTATGTCTAGCTATACTGAGCTAACTAACAGTGCAGGACAAATATGTGCAATTTATAACTCTCCATATGACTGGGAATCTGTATCAACAAGAATAAAGAGTGTCAGCCACTCTGGAGCTGACACTGTTATGACTTTTGAAGAAAGACCGCCAGGCGTCTATCCAGAAGATGTAACTGTCTTTCAGGTGCTTAAGCACGACCCAATCGTTGGAAGTTCAGGAAACAAGGTTAAGTGTATTCCTGGAAGTGGACAGATGATAACTAGTTTTGACGACGGAACTTTTCTTGGATTTTCTTCTTTTGATATTGAAGGGTTCCTTGATAGACCAGTTGATAGTTACGAAGGAGGATACGTAGATATTTTAGTAACTTCCGGTGGTTCGACTATAAAATACAGAAGAGAGATAGCAGAAGTTATTCCACGCTATTACTCAGACGGTTACAATGATGGCGCAAAAATAGTTTTAACAAAGAGCATACCAGGTATCGAGGGTGCTACTGCATTATCTCATGCCTGGATTTATGAGCGAGAAGCTAAAGAGTGGAACGGAACATTTCTTGATGGAGTTAGGGTAGTACTCTATGAATGGAGAGAAGACGTTCCAAACCCGAACGATTTATCTATGGGCGCCTACTTTCCGTTAAGACCAGACAATGTACAAAATACTTCAATGACTTTTAATGGAAGGCATTTGCCAATTCCCGGACCATATGATCAGGATAGTAATTTAGGTGGCTATATTGCAGTTATACCAGACATGGTTAGATTTCATGCCTATGCAAGAGATCCTGTTTCTGGTAGAATAATTACTTCAAACACAATAAGAATAAGATTGGATTTACCCGCTTACCTCAACGGAGTTGATAAAAGCAATCCTGCATTGCCAATTCCGTACGGTTTTACTTTCATTACAGAAGATTTCAATTATGCAACTGGTATTGAAGGAGCAAATTTTATAACTATAAATCCAAAAGCAAGCGGAGTGAACTCTTACAATCTCTTCGTTACGCCAACTAGTAGAGGATATTAAAAATGGCAGATAAGAAAAAAGCTGGAGTCAGCGTTGTACCCGAGTTTGTTGCTGGAGAACAGCCAACAGCTGACAAGTTTAATGCAATAGGGGTACAACTTGAAAGAGCAGCATCAGAGTTAGAAAAGGCGGTAGGTGATATCTGGGGCGAATCTTGGCCCTACAGTGATGCAGATCCTACCAAGTTAACTCTTCCAATGGGAAGAGATCTTACAGATGCAGGAGCTTTAAATGGTGCTGATTCTGGCGATGCTGCTAACGGAGCTTTTCTTGACATACCAAATGTTGCCAGATTGATTGGTCCAGCAAGCAATCTGAATCCAGATATATTATCAAACTTTGGTCCAGAACCTGCCGCTGTTCCCGGAAGTAGCGTCTATGTCGCAACAATTGCTGGCGAACAATTAGATACTGCATTGTTTCCTAAAAGAGAATTTCATACCAAATATCGACCAGATAACATCATATGGCCATATGTAAATTTCACTGGTTCTGGGGCGATCTATTTTCTCAATCAAGAACTCAATCATGAGAATGTTAAAAGTCATGGTGACTGGTGCATAGATACTGAAGGTCGTCTTACTGTTTGGACTCCCGTTCCTGCTGGTGCTACCGTTTATATCAACTACACGACAAAACCCGTTAGTTGGGGAACAGGTTCGGGAGTACAAGGCTCAACCTTCAATGTAATACCAGATCCAAATCAAATTTTTAATGGCGGTGCAGGATGTACTGCAACTTTGTTTGGCGATTCCTATATAGTGACGCTACCAACTGCTACTTACGGAAAATCAAGCGAAGGTGTTTTCGATGAAGAATCAGTTACAGTGGCGCTAGATGCTAAAGATGTAAACTACAACAAGCAACTGTATCTGCCAAAAGTGCTTCAGGACAATTTCACTACTGGAGAAACCATACCTGAAGGCTTCCTTTACATAAGGGATAATTCTACTGGAAAGATTCATAATGACGCAGTTTATATTTACAATACTCCAAATACAATTCAAGTAAAGAATGTAACTCTTGATACCGCAAGCTCTTTTTCAATTATTACAATCGGAGCAACAATTACTGGAGCGATCAGAGACTTAAGATGGAAAGCGAACCACCACAGGCATGACGGCAGATACGGTGAGCCACAAATCCACATAAAAGATATTATTGGAATATATGAGCAAGGTGGTGGTGGTATTATCGGATCTCCAACCACTGATGACAAAGGTCCTTACGTTAAATCGCTACACCCGGGAAACTGGATGCCTCAATACCTCCACAGAGATGGCTACGTTGATGATGAAAGCGACCAGAATGACAAAAACGCCATGAGAGGAACTCTTGTTTTAGGTAGAACTAACTTAAGTACTGGAGTGGGCACCCCAGGCACCATTTTGCAGACTACACCAGATAATACAGCTAGAGATTATAGCTATGGAATTGTCTTCGGTGGGAAACCAGGCACAATGGGGACCGATTTTCACCAAGCTGCTCCAGCTATATGGCAAGATAATGGTTCTCTTAAAATTAAGAGTAAAAGAGGATTCCAGACTGGCGCAGTTGATTCGGCTGGATGTGTAAATATTCATGGTTCAGGAAATGTAACTATAGATGCTGGAGGTAAAAGATTCGCTGGCCCGAGCAGCGTGTACCCGACCATCGCCGTCGACGGTGCGCTTACTTCAGATGGGCAAGTTCCCACCTTGTGTTTGGGTAGTGAAAAAGATATTAAAATGGGAACTACAAGTGGTCAAATAAATATTGATGCATCAGCTCGATTCCTAGCACGTTCCCGAACCAACAACGCTTGGCTAATATCTGATACGGGTAACGCTTATATGCAGGCGACTGCAGAACACGCTCACGTAAAAGCTGCAAAGACTTGCTACACTGAAGCAGGACATAATGTAAATATCGAAGCAGGCATGGATGTAGAGATTATTGCAACTGACCACGTTCACATTAAAGGTAATGCGTCTGGAATTACGCTGCAGCAAAGGGAAGAAGGCCCGGCTGCAGATATCCGAGGATTACTAAGAGGCTTTGAAGGAACTGAAGCTGGCAACAACTTTATAATCAAGAGCGAAGCCTGGTGGACCGGCACATCCAAAAATAATAGTGGCCTTCGAGTCGGAACTGAAGCGGAAGCGAACTTTTACGTAGATACTGTTTTTAGCGCTACTGCACCAAAGTCAGCTGGCTACGTTGCACACATAAATAATGCAATAAAAGATGAGTACAGTTCGAATACTGGCGGGGGGCTTATATTGCACTATGAGTACAGAGGGGCAAATTCATTAGGTTACGACCAAGCTACTTTTTTGCAATTCCAGTGTGACGAAGGTAAAACGGAAAACATCGACACCGATGATGATATTCCTGGTGGACTGCTGACTGAAGGGGGGTCTCATGGCGGAGGTCTTGGAAGTTTTACTTGCTTCCCTAGAACAGACGAAGTTGGTGGGTGGTGGACTGAAGCTGGATTTGCTTCAGCTGGTGGTTATTTTTATAATCCTTCAGGTAACCTCCAAGAACGACCTTTCAATGGTGCTGTTGTTTTTGTTACTGGTGGTAGTGACTTTGGCGAATTTATGCTTGCTGGAGATCCCGAAGAATGGGCGGATTGTTCCGACAATCCACTTTGGGATGTAGATGAAGAGAAGTTTAAAGAAAATATAAATATACAGTCTAGTAAGCGAAAACCAATTGGTTTGCCAGAAGGAACTTTAGTGTGGGTAAGAAGCGATGAGGAAAACGATTATAATGGTGCTCGTTTTTGGAAATATGGTCCCGGAAGAGCGATGCTTGTTACAAGAAGTATGGCGGTTGCTGGTAATGCATTGGATAACATCGCTTTGAGACCCTACGAATGCGTATCGTTTATTGGTCAAATTCAAACAGCTATTAAGGGACCAGCAAAAATGGGAGATTTGATAATTCCCGCTGAGCATACATGGGTTACGGCTGTAGATCCAGCAGAAATATCTTTTGATGATTACAAAAGTGCAATTGGCACAATTCTGAGTAAGCCTCGCAAGGCAGTAATGGATGATGGCTCAGAGTGGCATCAAGCTCTAGTCGCCGTTGGCGTTAAATAGGAGTAGTTGTGCCCTCAGTAACCTTAGAGTTAATTTCTCACGGACCAAAGCAAACGCAGATATTGCCTATATCTGCGCATGTGCAAAAGTATATAGAGAAGTTTATTTATACTGAGGTTATTGCTGACAGTAGTATTCCAATTGCCTACTACGAATCAGAGCCAATAGACTCTTGGAAAAATATTCAGATAGTAGATAAGACTTACACAATTCCTGATAATGATTTTGAATTTAATGCAGATGATGTATCATGGACTGAAGTTGTTGCAGCTTCTTATAGTAGTAAGTACAAGAAGATTGCACTTACTAGAGAAACAATAGTTGATCCTTCGGGTAAAATAAAGCCTTTGTTTTTTAAACATAAGTTGCCAGAGCGTACAATTGAAGCTCATATCGAAGTATCTAGTGGTGGAAATAAAACAGATGTTGAGACTGGTTACAAAATAGATATTGACGGAGATGTAATATATACCAATTTCCAGAATTATTTTAATCCAGACACCGGGGCTTTTAGGCTACATTTCGTGGTTTCCTCCAATGAAGATGGTGAGACTAGTCACGTATTGCTAAATCCTACTCCAGCAGCAAAAGAAGCTGATTGGGAAGATATTATTTTAACTGGACCAGATGCTGGTACTCTTACTACAGAGTATCCCATCTACACGAGAGAAAAAAATTCAAGTGGTTATACTTTTTATTTTAACGAGGCTGGCACATGGTATGTAAAGCCGCTTGCAATGTCAATGATAACTACCCTACACCCTCCTGCAAGAGATCCTGATACTGCTTGGAATATTGGTTTTACAGACGGTGATATAACCGCAATAGTGAACGGAGAGTTACGTAGATATTATTTACCTGAATATGATTTGCAACCGTTTGCTCCAGCAAAGCCATATGTTTATGCTCCATACAGAAGGATGCTGTATGTAAATAGAAATACCCTTGTAACTACTAGACCAAACACTGCTATCGATTCACCATCTGGTAAACACATAACTATATACGTCTATGATGAGAATGGTATATTGAAAACGGCATATACAACTGATGGATCTTTAGACGGAAAAAGAGCATTCAAAGTGGAAGAGTTGCCATCTTCGATAGAAAATGTTGTTGTAAACGCAGATAACGTTTTTTACGAAGCTGATAAAATAACTTCATGGGATAATCAAAACGGATTTGTTTTGCTAAATGTTGAGCTTGATCCACAAGACACTTACTATGCTAGCTACTTTTACGAAAGCCATGATTTGCAATACAATTCAATAGATTTCAATCCAATTCAAAGAAAAGATGTGCTAGATCATATGTATGTATTTTATATGCATCCAGATGCAAATAGCAACGATAAGGCAGTACATTACATAAAGGTTGATAGAGCTGGAATTATAGTTGAGACTTCTCAAAATCTTGGAAGAGATCATCCAAATCTTCAACCCTTAAATGATGACGGAAGTCCAAATCCATTTTCAATTATTGGAAAGAAATACAATTCTGCTGTAGAAACTGGAACGTTTCTACACGATTATTGTGTACCATACTATAACGATTACCATTATTACATACTTGCAGAAGTGGTAGTTCTTGATGTTGCTGAAGAAGAAGATTCTCTTATCATTGATGTGAGAAGACCAGGTGCAGTAGTTAGTGAAGATTATTTTGAAGATGCAATAAGGGCAAATCCAAAAGTTCTCCAGTCGCATTTAGGTTATGGTAAGCAAGGCCAAGAAGTTCCTGAAAATTCAGTAATTGTTATAAACGCGCCAGTAACTCTTCTTGAAGATTATGGTGGTGTATTAACAAAAGGTAAAGCTGAAAGAATGTTGAAGGCTTACACTAATCAAGGTGTTCATTCTGTGATTGACTGGGTTTATGAAAAAGCTCAGCTAACTGGCCAGTCTGATGCTGAAAATACAGTAACACTTAGCATGACATGGGAAGGCCCAAACTTAACTTACAACTTGTATAGAAGAGAAAACCAGGTGGACGAGTGGACATTCATCGATAAGATTGAAAATCCACCAGAAGCAACTGTAAAATATACTGACGCAGGACTTACATCAAATAAAATTTACTACTATTCATTAAGAATAGTGAAGGATGGCGTCCTCCTACCACATGGCAACATGTTAGCAATCATGGTGAGATAATGGCTCTTGACGATATTAAAATTAGCACCTCAACTATACCTGACGTATACAAGGCTGTTGAGGTTGTTGCTACCACTATTGTAGATGGTGAAGTAAAAATAGTTGTAACCAATTACGGGGAAAGCGATATCAGCAATTTAGGTGCTTGGATATCTATAGCTGCACACCAAGGTGATGTAGATAATCCTGCAGATTATTCACCACACATAGATTATCAAGACTTGTTAACTTGGGGTAGTCAAAGCCACAGATCAAGTGTAGATGGTGGGCTTTGGATTTATCCTCCGGGTGCTGCTACAGGAACAAGAGTCAGGCGAGGTGTTGGTGCCACAAAACGTAGTAAGATTCCACTAGGTGGTCTTACCGCAGGAGCAAATCTTACTTTTACTGCAAAAATGCAAGTCCCCAGCACAGAAGTTGCTAGAAGAATGTTCGTTAACATATCAGTAGAATAGAATGATACCTAAATTTAAAGACATAATATCATATCATGGATTGTTTCTTAAGGCTGCGAAACGCAGAGTGCGCGACGAGCCACACGTTGTCTTAAGCGACGAAGAAGTACAACAGAGAGCGCTCAACCTTCTTAAAAGAACAGATGACTTAAGACCTAGAATACACCAGTCAGGAAAACCAATTTCTTCAAATATAGAAATTGCTTTTCTAAAAGAATTTAAGTTTTTTGTCTCCATGATGAACTTGCAAGCTGGTAGACTTACGCAAGTTATCAGGGCAGATGTTAAGGATGCTTTTGCAACTTTGCACGAGATGCAAAGGGAGCTGGTTACACTTGATGCAGAAGTTGAAGAGAAAGAAATTGAGCTATTGGGAAACTATTCTAAAGTTCACCTAAATACATTTAGCAAGCCTACTGATTCGCAAGTCAGCTATACTGACAAAAGCTGGTTGGCCGATTTTAAAACCGGCTTTGCATTTCAAGAAAGATATATGATGGATGTGATTCCTTCCGCAGGAGCCATCAACCCTATAAAAGAATATGTGAAAGCACCAATAGTTGATGCAGTTGTTATAGATGAAGGCTCTGATGCTGGCGATAGTATAGAGCCTTTTGTTACTAGTAATCCAAGAAACGTTTTCAGAAAAAATAAAGTCTTTAAATATGCAGTTGTTAGACAAGAGTTTGATAGCTCTAGCAGAAAGTATAGGCCCAAAACATCTTTTGATACTTATCCATGGAGCTGCACCTCTACGTTAACTATGCAGGTTGAGCTTGCAAACGTAATGCATGTAAACACATTGAAAATCCACCCGCTTGGTGACTCTACTATAACAATAAAAGAAATCAGATATTTAAATGAAGCAGGTGAAGAAGTAGCTCTGAATGCTTTACCGATAGATAATCAAACAGAAATAGTAGTTTTGTTTGAACCAGTTTTCACAAAATACATCATTATTCAATTTGAACAATTTGCACATGTTGCAAAAACTGAAGTTAATATTGGAGATAAAAGAGCAAGCTCTATAAATCGCATTTTAGACTCTAAAGGTTTTGTTACAAAGCTTCCAGATAACAACAGGGTTGTTAAAGGAAGAACTTACGATTTCTCATTAAGAGAAATACAAGTTGGTTTATCAGCTTACGAAAACAAAGGCTTCTTTAGAGGTCAGAGTACAATTGTTTCCTCTCCAGTAGGAATGGAAGTAAGTAAAAATAACGAATCCATTGTCCCTACTGTAAATTTTGGAACCTATAGCGAAGATATGGTTCTTCCAGAAGGAAATGTCTTGCAGGAAGCGTATGTTGGTGTTCGTCTTTTTGATAAGAACGGAAACAGAAGGATGGATGATATTGTTCCAGTTTTGGATACGGGCTTAATTCAACTAGAATATCTTTCGCCAGTATCGAAAATCTGTAGATATAAATTGTTTCCAGATCTAACTTGGGGGCACCAACAGCTCTGTATAAGCAATTTTGACGTAGTACAAATTTGTGACGAATGGGTTTCGCTTCTTGTCGGCCTTGACCATATAAAAGCCGCAGGAAGCTATGATAAGGTTGCTGCCGGCAGTGCACTTGCTATAACGAAAGCTAAAAATTCTAGCGAAACAGTAAATTTTCAAAATCAATTTGGAACAACTGGAGACGTAAGTGTAGATGTTGTAACTTCCGTCAGTACAGACATAAATAGAAGCAACGAATCTTCGGTCGACAATGCAACAGCTGTGTTAGATCAAGAAGCGTTAGAAAGTAGAGCTGAATGGGTTGCAAGATATAACAACGAGTATAGTGCGAATACGCCTCAAGCTGCATACAAAGCAGCTCAATCAGATTTAACTATTGGTGTAGATATTACTGCCGGCACTATTTCTGGAAGAAGTATAGACCTTGAATTATTGAAATCATTTAACTCGGTTAGTTCAATTGTTCAAACTGGTAAAATTGATGTCCAGATGAAATATACCGTAAGTGATGCGACAATAGAAGAGTTCTTTGGAAAACGAATATACAGCACCATGACTGCTGCAAATATAGCTGCAATAAAAAGAGACCCAATTCTTTACATGGGAATTGGTGGAACTGTTTTTGGTGGGGGCAATAGAACTACTGCATATGCAGAAGCAAGAAAACTTTATTCTTCTGAATACGGAAACGATAGAAGAACAAACCGCAATTGGGTTGCAATCAATAGAATTAACACTTCGAAAAAACCGACAAAAGTTGCTACAGAAATTTTTGAATTTGAAATTACAATAATGGATATGAATCCAAGAGTTTCTCGTAGAATACGAATGCCTAAGAAAGCGGAAGGCCAATTAACCCTAAGCAACAGTATAAATTCTATCAAAAGAAAAATACTATTAGCGGCTGATGCTGATATAACTAAATCTTCAATGGATATAATAGATCTCTTATCGCTTTTTAATGAAATGAGAAATTTGTATATAAAAGCTAACTATGGTTACAAATGGAACGAAAAGAATAGAAGTGCAGAGTTAGTTTACGATCCAAATAGAAGAGCTTGGCCAACAATAAAGCTTGCACGCAGAAATAAAAACAAAACAAATACAGGTGACTATAAAGTCAATCTTATACCGGCATTAACAACTGGGAAAATAATAAATGAGTTAGGAACAGCTACCAAGGAGGGTGAGTCGTTTCCAATAGACAACTATATAAAAACTGGCTACGAAACTGGTCATTCAAAAGGTAAAGCCCCTGCAGCAGGGGCACCAAAAGATCCACCACCAAAAGATCCAGAGCCTGTTGAAGAAGAGCATTGCGCAGTTTGGAATACCTATATTAAAATAGGTACAGATGAGCCCCACGGACTCACGGCTGGCGATATAATTACTTTAGATATGCCAGGAAGGGAAGATCTAGATGGTGTTGCCTTTGTAGTTTCTGCAGTTGAAACTGATTATATTTTTTATATTTTGTTTGATGGAAGTGAGACTTCGAAAGACCTTGTAATGGTAAAGCCAACAGAACTTTGCTTTTGGGTTGGAAGAGAAGATTTATTAGAAGTTTATAAAAATAATGCCTTACTAACTATAGGTGAAGATTACGAAATTTCAATGGATGATGGATCAACTTGGCATTCTGATTGGCCACACCCCGGCGAGCTTACTTCTGATTTTTATCGAAAGGCTGGAGCAGGGCGTTTCTATATAAGATTAATTGACTATGATCGTTCCAAAGTTTATTGGACAAAATATTTCGTCAAAAGAAATCAGTACCTAAGTCCTTGCAAACAAGTTTATTTAAGAAACGGAAGAGTTGTGTTTGACGAAAAACTTAAACACACTACCGGAACTTTACAACCAATACTTATCAATAGGATGAACTCTGCTCATCCGTATACAACTTCCGTTACTACAGAATTTTCTTTAGCTGTGCAAAACAGAGATATAGTAAATAATGCAAGCGCTAAAATAACAGAAGATTCTCTTAGCACCTATTTCTCTGGAGAATCCTTAAATGTCAATTAATACGATAGCAGACAGAAAACATGAAGCTGAAATAAGTGCTCTTCTAACTATACTTAATAAATTTATTTCCAGATGGAAAGCCGCAAATACTATTGAAGACAAGATTATTATTGAATCTCAAGCAGTAAAGTATTTTGAAAAGCTTTTGAATAATGAACTGGGCCTGCCTGAAGTATCAGCATTATCTCACCCGAATAGCGATCAGTTCGGGGAAGCAAGAACTTCTGCTAAATACAAAACTGACATGTGTGTAACTAGGCTTACAAAGCTTTCAGAAATGTACATAAGAAACTTTAATACAAAAGTTAAGATATTGATGGAGCTTACTGGAAGCCTCAAAAGAGTTAGGCAAAAGAAAGCCGCCCTAGATTTGTGGGATAGAGAAAAAGCAAAGTGGGTTATTGCTGAAAAGTTTTTAAATCTTGATAATATTAACTCAACATACAGTGGGGCTACTATACTGAATGCAGATGTTTCTCAAGGTATATTGACCCTACCGGTAGAAACTACAACTCAGGTTAGGCCGAGAAATATAAGAATTACTTCTGGAAATGGTTATATCGGCAATTCTGATACAGATGTTACTACAAATAATATAAAGCCAGAATATATGTTTGATGGCAATCCAGAAACTTGGTTTGAATACGAAAGGTTAGATTCTGGTCCAGCAGAAATGTCTCTTACTTTAGATTTTTCTTCAGCAGAAATTGTCAATATGTTAACAATCAGGGCAGTTAATTTGGGTGCCGGTCTAAACTACCAAATAGATGATATTATTTTTGCAACGTCTGGAAGTAAAACAGTTTCAATAAAAGAGCTAGTAGGCAACACTATTAAGCCAGATGATTTTGTTATAAAAACAATAGGTAATGATATTTTTTGGCAAATGTCGTTTTTACCAGTCACTTGCACGAATGTAACTATTAAGTTCAAGCAGGAAAATTACTATAGGGCAGAGATGCAATCTGTTGATAGCAGACCAATTACAAGAAAAAGATATCCAATTGGAGTAAAGTCGATAATTATTTCTAGGCAAAAGTTTAAGGGTAACGGCGGAATAAGTAGTTCTTATTACAGTTTACCTGCAGGCTTGTACGCTGCAGAATCTTCATCAAGTATTTTTCCTAGAAAAAATAAACTGTATGATGCATTCTTAGATTTTTCTGCTGACAATGGAGAATCTTGGAATTTAGACGTATTTGGTTTTGAAGACACAACAACTCCAAATACTATTAGCTTGGATGGAGTTCCGGGAACTGGTTTATGGAGACTTTATGTGGAAAGAAATGATAGTGCATTTAAAAATACTTCTTCTTACACAGACGAAGATGTTTCGACTCTTATAAAGGTTTTTTCAAGAACAGTATCTCCAGCAATTTCCCCTGCCTTAATTACGTTAAGGGACAAGCCTTACAACAAAGCTGTAGGTGTTTTTCAGCCAAGGGTTTGTAGGCGCACAGATGATCCAAGAGAAGCAGTACGTATAGGGCGGGCTCCTTCTGGTCAAGTTCCTGGCGAAGGTTTTGTTTTACCACTTCCAATAGAACTTGATTCGGAAGGGTATGAGCTAGATCCGAATGATATGACTGTTTATGAAAATAGAGTTGAGATTCCATATGGTGAAATATCAGGTGCAACAATTTCTTTTGAAGAACTTAAAATAGGTAGTGGTACTGAGGACCGTGCATGGATGATTAATGACAACTGGACTCAAATAGCACTACAGGTACATAAACAGCATGGAGAAATTTCGTGGAAATTTCCTTCGCAGCAACTTGAGTTTGAACAAAGAAGTGATGGCTTTTATGCTGCTTTCTCTGACAGTTTTGATCCAGATAAAAAAAGAATTAGGTTGACTGGTTTATCTTCAAGTGAAAAACAAACCAGTGAAATTCTCAATTCGTCTTCGACAATATTCAATTTAAAAAGAAAAAATATAATTGGGAATAGTGAACAATTCATAGTAACAAGAGAAGAAGGTTCAGGCTATCCCGTATTTAAACGAACTTATTTAAAACAAGTTCGCCTTGGTGGTTCTCCATCGGGTGAAGTATGGTATTACATTGACTATGTTAACGGGAAGCTTTACATTGATAAGCCACTGTCGACGGCTGACTCTGTTCCATCAATACCATTAGTAAAAATTCAATATAAGTCTTACGATACTACTGTGCACAAAGACGAAGACTATAAAATTTGGGCAGAAGATTTAGATTTAAAAGGTATAATAATTGATCCTGACAAAATAGTAGCAGAAGATATTGAATTTGAAGTTAAAAAACCTGGCGATTACACACCGAAGTTAATCTTAGATTTAAAATCTGGCGAAACAACATTTAAAACACCAATCTTTCATTTGAAGGATTTCGCACTAGATCTGCCATATGATTATATTGTTAAGGGAAGTGTTAGAGTTGGACCCGATTTTCTTGGCAACGAGCCAGAAGCTCCAGCACCATACGAAACACAATATATTGATGGCAAGACCGAGTTCCTCGGTTTAATACATATGGAGAATGAAGCTACTGTTGAAATGACTTCTACAGGTGATACTGGTTTGGTTAGATTTAAGCTAGCTGCTGGTTCAGCTTGGTATAAAGGTCTTGGAGTATCTTTTGCCGATGAAGAAGTTTTTGCAAATTTGATTGGAGATGATGATGGCGCAATGACGTTTTCTTTTGGTATTGGAGACTATACTATTGGTCCAGACGGCTTAGTGTGCGTCCGAGTTGCAGACCCCTTATCTGTAGGAACTCTTAAGGGTGGAATAAGTTACACTTACAGTTATGCAGATCCAAGTTTTGATTCTGAGAATCTGATATCTATAGATTACAAAAGAGGCATAATATTTGCTTCACGACAAATAGTGAAGGGAGAGTGGTCTCTCGATGGAGACAAAACGAGCCCCGCACTTCCCGCTCCAATCGTCAAGTTTAAGGTAGCAAGATATAAAGCAGAATATGATATAATAAAGGCTGTAGATTCATTCAAATACAGTGCGGGGAGCAACTCCGTTAGTATAAATACAGAAAATATCAGGAATAGGATAAATAAACGAGTAAAAGTTTACTATGCAGTGCCAGACGATTTTGTTCCATTAAAAGACATGGAAGAATACTTCTCTCCAATTATTTACAACGTTTCCTTTAGGTTTCAATAATGCCTCACCATAACAAAGAACCATACGAAGCAGCTCTGAAAAGAAGAGTTATCGAAGATTATATAAAGCAGCATAAAAGATCTCCGTCTAGAGCCGCTATCTTTGAGCTGGAAAGAGAATATAGAAAGAAGTATAAAAATTTAGATGAAGTTGGATTTTCTGCTGTAGATTTAAAAACACCAGGGTTTATTCAAAATTCTTCAGCAAGCATAGAGAATACAAACAGAAGAGCTATAAAAGATGACTTGAGTGTTGTAGAGGAGCGAATAGTTGATTTAATTGAGTTGATGGATGATTCTTTTAGAGGCTACTCTGCAACTGCAAACAGGTGCAATAGATTAGTAAAAGGCATAGAGAGTAGATTAAACAATTTGATTTTGTTAAATAGCGGTGCGGATATTTTTCTTTATGGAATTGAAGAAACTTTTGATACTCACAATTTTGTTGACCAGGAAAACACAACAGCTTCGGTTGAGCCAGGATATGTAACTTTAGGCCGCGATAACATGAACGTACCAGCAATAGATGCAACCAATCTAGAATTCTACGCAAGTGCAGACAGGGGCTTTATCAGCGCAAGACCAAACTCAAGTATCGAGTCTATAAAGAAAGCAGATGGAACTATTTGGGAATATTACGTATACACCAGCTATAAGAGTGGAAGAGTATCTCTTGTTATTGAAGCTGATTTTGACGAAGATGAAGGAAGGTATATAGGTGAAGTAAGATTGACTGGAAATGCTATCGACAATAACGGTCGTAGCTCTTGGACGGTTCTGTATTCTATAGATGGTCAAACATATGCTATAGCCGATAGCAGCGAACAAGTTTTCAACTCTGGAATAAACTCTGTTTCCCTTGGCTTGGAAGGTGTAAAAAAGATACAGATCATGTTAACGAAAACAGCAGCAGATGACATATCAGTTTCTGGTGGAAAAAATGCCTACATATTTAGCATAGATCATCTTGAGATCACATCAGATAAGTTCTCAAGAAATTCAACCTCCACTCTTTATTGCGGCCCATATGAAGTCTATGACGAATTTAACGAACCAGTTAATTTTTCTTTAGCGACTATGGAAACTGGTACATGTTGCATACTTCCTGACAAAACCAGTGTTTCTTTCTTTCTAAGCAAAGATAATATAAATTGGATTCCTGCTTCCTACACTGGTGATTCATTTCAGATAGTTCAGTTTCATACAACAAATCCAATACAAAGCTTAAGCTATATTGATGAAGGTATAAATATCGATAAGCTTGTTAGCACTCCTCCAGTTGGAGTTGATCTAGAATACTCTAAAGAAGCATTATGTAATATGTATATTAGTAGTGCTTGGTCAGATAAATTTGTTCTAAGAAATACTTATGTCGAAAGAAATCTTCCTCAAGGAAATATTTCTCTTTATGGTGTAAACAGTGGTTGGTTCTATGACGCTGGCAACCAACAATATAATACGACCATACATATCGATAATATCGAAGGCAGAGTAATCAATCTTGGAACAAATAGCGCCTACATAAATGGCAAACTTGTCAGTGGACAAATATCTCTGCCAAAAGGTTACCACAAGTTTTCTACCAGCCACACAAATTGGTATGATGTAGAAAAGAATGTAATGGATGCTGACGATTTGCGTGAAAAAGATCCTCTTTATCCATATAATCACAAACTTATAGTAGAAGGATACGACTACCCTGATGAATTTAGTGGCGATAAAGTATATAATGGTATTGGCAGATACTTTGGTTCGTTATTAAGATACGTTACTCCAGAACGTTTCAACCATGTTGAGTTTGATGAAGATCTAAGTATCTATACTATAGAAGATTATTATGGTAATTTGTATTTTAAAGTTAAGACGACTCCTTCAGATTCGTCTTGGCAAAGCGAGCTGTTTAATGTTAAATATATGCTCAGGATGGACGAGGTGAATACTATGTATGTAAAAGCTATACTTCGTAGTAACGACAGTACGACTACACCTCATATAAATAGCTTTCAAATAAGGGTGGTCTAATGGCTTTATCAAAAAGCGAATATTTCAAAAATATTTTTACAACAATAGTTCAGAGCACTGGCTCTATAGTTAACGCTCAATCTCCTGAAGAGATGAGAGCTTTTGTTCGAGCTGCAAAAATTGATGCAGCTATCAATGTAAGAAATTGGAATAAGTTTGTATTTCCTATCATGAAGACCTTACGGTCTGCACCCGAGCACGAGTACGATGTTCTGGATGCAGAAAAAGGTGGTTTAAGTGGTTGGACTATTACAACTGAGCTTTGGGCTACTGAAGATAGTATGGAGTGCTTGTGGGATTTCACAAGAGGTCAGCCACACTCTATTACTGGTTCCATTCTGTGCTTGGCTGCAAAAATAGCTGCTATCGCTGCTGAAAAAGATCATGAGCATGAAGTATACGACGACACTTCTATCAAAGGGCTAATTGAATGCATAGAGCTTAACCTTGAGCAAGCGAAAAAAGATTTATTTGGTGAGTGTTACATATGGGACTGCGATGGTGACCCTAACCTAACATATCCTCTCGCAAGACATATACATGAAATATTTAAACAAGTAATAGCTGGAGCTCCATCATTAGGTCTTGATGGTTGCTTTCCAGGCGAATACCCGACCTTAACTTTCGAAATTCTTGTTTCTAAATTTGTTTACGACATACTCATTCCTTCAACAGGAATTGAATACTGTGGTACTACCCTTGCTAACGCTCTTGGAAGTATAAAGAACTATGTAGGTCAATCAGACTGCACAGATGAAACCCCGGCTTATTCAACAAAGACACCGGCACCTACTTCTTCAGCTGGAAACCATGTTCTTAACGATGGTGATGATCTTACAACAGGTCTAAAAACTATAGATCATCATATGACTTTCTATACCGGAATTAATGCTCTGGCAGATGGAGGTAGTGTTGGAGGTGCAGCAGGTGTTAAGGCTGCTGGCATAGACAATCTTATCTTGTCGGCTGGTAGTGGAATATCCCTCGAATTTACTGACTCTAGTACTACAGGTGGGGATACGATAAAGATTAGTTCTACTGTCACTCCAGGTTCAGAAGAAACACTGCAGCTAGCTTACGATGCTGGAGGACCATCTGGTACCGGTGGAAAAATTGTAACTAAAAATACTTGGCCAATGGATGGAAAAATTGTTTTTCAAGAGGCCAATGAAATTGTCGATAGTGCAACTGGCACATATGGTCTTAAAGTCAATGTGTTTGAAGTTGAAGGAACTAGCTTGGGAGAAAAAGGAGCCAATCCTACTCTCTGGGGTACTGGAAAACACTTCCTCTATATTAAAGATATTGGGGGAACTTATGGTTCTGCAGTAACTGACTTACAGTCTACTGGTGAGCCTGCTGGGCCAAGTACTTTCAAGTATTATGCAAACGAAAGCTATTCAGACATGCCTCTAATACTGAGAAGTATAAATCAGTTTACTCCAGATACTGGTGGACCATCACACCCGAATGCTGGTTTATCAGAATTCCTTACAGAGAGACAGGGTGCTTTATGGGTATCTGATGGTACTCAAGCAGTAAAAGATAGAGATGGTCAAGCACAAATAGATGGGCATTTGTATTACAGAGAACCTAGCGGTGGAGACATCTGGCACTTACTTTGCTGTGGTTCTTCAAGTTCTGGTGGTGCTCAGAATCTTCAAGAAACATACGACTTTGATTCATCTGATTCAGGATCTGAAAAAGATGGTGGAAAGATTGTTTTAGATATAACTGCAAACACTCCTGCAGGCATACACATATATGATGGAACTCCGTCCGTAGTTAGTCCTGCTGCTGCAAACTGGCTGTCGTTATACGACTATCCACTTCTTGCTGTCGGCAAACCTACTCAAGCTGCTGATGCTGATGCTTACTTCTCAGTAAGCAGAATTGGCAATAATGAAGTCGCAGTAAACGCTCATCATTCTCCAATCAATCTTAGTACTAGAGCAGATGGGTCAGATCCTCTGACATCTGCACAACAAGGCTCTTTGTTTTCTAAGAACGTTACCACAGATAGTGGTACTGAAGCGCATATTCACTGGAGATGCCCAAGTTCTGGCACTGTCTACGATCTGACCAACACTGGCAGTGGCGGTGGCGGTGGCGGAGCAGGCCAGGCTTGGAGGACAATTACATTGGCCACCCAGGCCGGATCAGTGGGTTCTTCTTTCTCTGGTGATTCGACACTCACTGCTGCCGTAATTGCTGATATTCTGCAAATTCGTGCTGGAGATTATATCGGCATGGAGGGCACGGACTTGGGTACCGGGGATATTATCAAATTGAACGTAAACCCAATGCCCACTACATTCCTTTCGGATGTAGATGCTACTGCTGCAGACGCTGGGAAGTCGCTACTTTGGTGGAATAATGGTGCAAGTAAATACATCCCTGGTGTAAAACCAACTTGCTTTAATCTTAATGGTGGCACTTCCAGTAGTGGAGGAGCTGCAAATATCTTCTACGCTACATTGGAAGAAAATGAAGGTGGCGTCTCAACTGCTGGAATAAGTAGATTTCAGCACCAATTCAGAAGAATTGTTGCTGGTACCAACGTTACTGTAGAAGAGGTTGGTAGTGGTGGAAGAGATATAAAGATTTCTGCTAGTGGCGGCTCTGGCTCTGGTGCTACAAAGACAACAGAACTTACCGACGTGCATGACACTTGGCCAGGTGCTGGCTCTGGTGCTATCCTTACATGGAATAGTGCTGACGAAGAGTACGATCCTTCTTACTTTGTAAACGTTGGTACCGGTGCAGAAGTTTATAAAAGTTACGACACCACAAGCAAGCAACACCAGTTTAGAGAACTAAAAAGCACTGGTAGTTATTCAGGTGCAATAGATATAACTCAAGCTACTAATGACGTAGAATTTGCTTTTGATCCTAGCGCACTTACGCTTGATGATTTTGCAGATGTTGCTACTGGTTCTGATTATCCTGCAGCTGGATCGGATGGTGGAGCTGTACTTGCTTGGGATTCAAGCACTAATAAATGGAAAAAATCATGGGCTTCAACTGGTTCTGATGGATCGGTAAACACTGGTTTTGATAGTGTATGGCTGATGCCATCAGAATGGGATCAGCGTTCTTGCAATGAGACGGGAATCCAAGTGCAGCATCTTACTCACCCAGACGTAAAACAATCAAGCACAGGCACTTACGCCGAATTGGCTGGCGCTCGCATAGACTCTACTGAAAGTGCGGGTCATTTTGAGAACTCAGTTATTCGATATGCCCGCGAACCATCTGTTGGATCTGGAGGAGATTGGCTCGCAACCAACGGAATTTTATTTTACCATGGAGAATGGTTGACCGATAAGAGTCAGCCAATTTATGCTAAATTTCCAATACCGAGAACTTGGAATGGCACTAAGTGGGAGTACCCAACAAAAATGTGGGTAACTGGTTATTTCTGTATGGCTCAGGGTGTAGAGTTATGGAAAGATTTAATTGCTAATATTAATGGTAATTCGGGTGGTGCACTATTCGATGCTGATGGTGCTAAGGGTTTTAACAACTATCCGAAGTATTGTGTAACTTTGCCGTTTGACACAAGTATAACCAAAGAGTCTTCGTGGGATGGCGATACAGATGATCTCAAAGGTAAAACTTTAACTCTTGTGGATGGTAGCAACATGCGTGACTATGCAGCAATGATGGGGGATGTGTATGAAGGATCAGACTGGTTGATGGACCGGAAAAAAACACCGAGCCCAGTTACGGATTACGACTATGTATCAGTAATTAAATTTGGAAATACTGCAACAACTACTGATACTGGAACAGTTGAAGAGTACTTTACGTTAACAAGACCTGAACACAGCTATTGGAAGTCACTTGACGTTGCAGCTAACAAGCCGCTTGCAGATGATGGTTTGATGGTGGTCAGGTTAAATCCGGTTAAACCGGAACCTGGTGATACAAATGATCCCAACATTTTTAGTACAGCGCTGGCAGTTCCTCACATATTCCTTGGAATGAGAATAGATTTCACATAATAAAGGAGCGCCCAAGTGGGTTTTAGGAGAAAGGGACGCAGAACTGGCAGTCGATCATTAACACAATCAAGAAAAGTTATTGCAAAACAGCGCGATATTGAGATTGCAAATAATAGTCGTGAAGGAATATTCAGTAGACCAAGTCCTTTTTTGACACAGATTACTTCGCCAGAAGGTTCGATCTGTATAATAAGGTCGCTTGGTGGTATCGGGGATGTTCTTATGATTACCCCCGGCATACGTGCTTTAAAAAAGAAATACCCTAAGTTAACAATAACTGTAGCTGTTGACAGGCATAGAACGTGGGATGATTCTTATTATCATCTATTAAAAACTGCCCCTTTCATAGATCATATTATTGATGCTAGATATGTTGATAGAAGTAAATATGATAAAGTGATAGACATTTCTTCAGTGTGCATGCCTTACGAAAAAAAGGGATTGCCAAATAGAAATAGGATTGATCTCTTCGCAAGACACATGGGAATCAATTTTTTAGAAAATGAATTACCATTCTTAGAAGTAGAATTTGAAGAATATGTTTGGGCGCGTTCTATTATTGTTAAAAATAGAAAGTCTCTTAAATCGCCAGTGGTATGTTTTGCTCCTTCTTCTAATGATGATATGCGTTCATGGAAGAAAGACAAAGCTAGACAATTCGTAGAGCTTATAAAACAGAGACATCCACAAATATTGCTAATAGTTTTTGATAGGCATGATTACTTAGAAGGTATGGATGGTTTCTTAGATATGCGTGACACTAGCGTGAGGCAGATGGCTGCTTTGATTCAGCAATGCCATGTGTATGTTGGTCCTGATTCTGGACCAATGCATATTGCTGGTTGTTTAGAAAAAGAGTCGGTTGTTCTTTTTGGATCAATTCCGCCCGAAGCTAGAGTTGGGCCATACAAGAGACATCTTCCTGTCAAGACAGATGAGCTTTCATGTTTAGGTTGTTGGTATGGGCCTTGCCCTTACAACGTTGCATGTATGGATAAGATTGATGCAAGCCTGGTTCTTGGAAAGGCTATTGGAAAGATGACTTCCAAAGCTAAGCTTTCCATTGAGTATTCTAATGAGAATACAATTTATTTTGAAAAATTATGTAAGCTTCCAAATATTGCGGATAAGTTAGCTGCGCCTGGGTGCGGCAAAGCAGAGATAATATTGAACTGCTTACAACCTGGAGAAGAAAATTTAAAGGGTGCATCTTTTTTTGATGCAAAAGCAAAATATATTCATTCGTCCTACCCCTCTACAAAACCTCCCGCAAGCTGGATAGAGTCAATCAACACTTATGATAAGTTAATTGTTTCATCTAAAGCTTGTATTGATTCTTTCAAGGATGGAGGCGTCACAGTTCCAATCGAATATGTTCCTATTGGTATAGACGTAAATAAATGGAAGTATCGTGAACCTAACAATACTGACATTGTTACATTCGCCATGGTCTCTCGTGTTTCTTTCAAGCAAGACAAGCTTTGGCTTAAAGAAAGAGAAAATTTAGAAACTGGAATAGCGGCTTTCAAAAAAGCATTTGGAGATTCTTCAGATGTAAGATTGATAATTATGGCAGAGGAAGTCAGTTTGCCTGATGATATTTTTGAGTCCTCAAATATTTCAGTAATTATAAAGCCTTATGAGGAATCGAACTTAATGAGTTTGTTTAAAAATACAGACTATTTGATCTATCCCAACAAAGGCAGCGAGTATGCGGATTTACCAATGCAAGCAATGTCGATGGGCATTCCAGTAATAGGTTGCTCTTTCGGAGCTGCTAGAGAGTTAATGAGTTTGCCTTGCAACTATGCTGTTGGCTACACTCTTCTTTCAAAGAACTCTATGCAAGATATGCATGCGTCAATAAACTTAGATTTTTTAACTTATACTTTGACTCTTGCTAAAAAAGAAAAGCATTTATTAAAAAGTAAAAGTTTGGAAGCTTCTACCTTTATTTCAGAAAATCATTCTCTTGTGAAATCTTCCATAAAGTTACTTAAGGCGATAGGTGTTTCTTGAATTTAACTTTAAAGTGGATAAAAACGAAACCTGCAAAGTTGCAGTAGACAATTGATAAAGGAGATGTTGTGAGAATTTGCTTTGATTTAGACAATACTTTATGTACTGGTAAACCTTACAAGACTGCTAGTGCATTTCCAGGTGTAAAAGAAATGCTACAGCGCTTGAAAGATGATGGTCACGTCATTATAATCTATACTGCTAGAGGTATGGGAACTGCAGGATCTAATCCTGGTGTCAGTATAAAAAATATTGGTAGATTAACTTTAAATCAGCTTGAAGATTGGGGCTTTGTTTACGACGAAATACACTTCGGGAAACCAAGTGCAGACGTTTATGTAGATGATAAAGCTTACAATGCAAACAACATGGAATATTTAGAAGATTTTATCTTAAAAATTAAGAAGCTAGATAGCACGGTTTCTACTTACACTACAAAAATTCAGTCGATGATTTCCAAAATTGACAAATGTACAAAAGGTTAGTTTCATGTCCGAAGATTTGGATCGAGAAGAAGTTACCGCTCTTAAGTCGGAGTTAAGTTTAATGTCTTACAGACTCAGTGCTATTGAAACAAAGCTTGATGAGTCATTAGATCAATTGTCCAGCAAAATAGATTTACTATTAGAAAGATATAGCGCAACCAGAGAGAAGCAAGCTTTAGATTCTCAAGCTCTTGCTGCTGCAAATCAAGAAATAAAAAAGTTAGAAACTAGAGTTGTTGATTTGGAAAAAGATCTTGTAAGTGTTAGAATAACTGTTACTGAAAAGATTATATATGGTGGTGTAGGTGGTGGTTTAGCAGCAGCCCTGCTGCAGTTGTTAGAGATGGCTTTAAATTAGGAGAATTGAAATGGCTTGGTCATTTACAGAAACAAAATACAACAATCTTATAGCTCGCGTTACAAGATTGGAAGATACATTAAACGATACAATAAAAGCTGTCAGCAGATTAGCGAGTATAAATCAAATTCACGAGCTACTTGTTGTTATTCAAACTCAGATTGATTCTTTGAATACTAACGTTACTGCTCTAGAAGCAAGAGTTACATCGATTGAGGAAGAACCACTTAGTTAGAAACAATGTCTAGAAGAAAAAGAAGTTCAAAGCTGTTGAAGGGTAAAAGTTATTCTGTTTCATCGGATAATAGAAGTAATTTCTCTAAGAATAAAAAACCTGTTTCTGCAAGCAAGCGTTCCCATCAAACCGAACCCGTTCAGCCGCAAAAAGCTAAAACTATGGAACACACTAAAAGAGATTGGCCTTTTATAAAAAGTACTTCTATACGCCCATTCATTGTTACTTGCGATAAAAGAATGGAGACTTTTAGAGAGTTTGTAAAAAGCTACAACGCTAATGCAAAACACTCACTGTTACCTGCGATCGTTTATTATGATGGAGAATCTGAAGAGTATCACCAACTTATAGATTCGATGGAGCCGTGTTCAAAAATAAAACAAAAGCACTACCCTAGTTCTGAGTATGGAGATTATTCAGAAACTATCGATTATAAAGCGATTTGTGTTTTTCCAAAAATAATTGAGAATCGAAATGAGCGAATTCTTTTTTTAGAAGATGATGTTTTGTTCTCTAGTCAGTTTTCAAAAGCTATAAAAGAAGTTGAAAGACAATTCAATTCTTATCATGTTGTAGATATAGTGACAATGTACGGAAGTGGCGATTGTTACTGGCCAGCTGAAAATAATAAAGCTAGTCACCCAATATATGGGTTTTCTGGCAAAGATTATTATGGTAATCTAGCGGTTATTTTTGACACAAATGTTTTAAAATGGTGGAGGGCAAATATTCATAACCTCTGGATTAATGATTACTCAGGATGGGATATTAAGATTGGCCATGTCCTGCAGGAAGCGGGCTTTAATTTTTATTGCACAGACAGGCACTATGTTCAGCATCAGGTCGGCTATTCTGTCATAGCCGAAAGTCATAAAAATCAGCAGTCAAGCTTGTTTATCGAGTAGGTTTGGGAAATGGAAGATCTTCTTATATCAGTGGCTACATTTAATCGAAAGGCAGTTGTAGATATCTCGCTTTCTAACTTGAAGAAGTACAAGCAGAGCTCCTCTATTAAGATCTATGATGATTGCTCAACTGAATATGGCTCTGAATTTCTTTCTGAGTTTGGCCCTGTCTATAGATCGGAAGTTAATTTGGGAATTGACGCTATGAAAGAGTTTCAGTTCAAAGATTTTTTAAATACTAAGTTTAAGTATTTATATATAACAGACTCAGACGCTTTGCATGATCCATCATTCATTGATGTACTAAGGAATTGTCCAAAGGATAAACCAGTTACCCTGTATGCCCCTCATAATTATAGCATTCCTAAAAAACGGATTACTGAAGATGGGAAGGCCCACCGCATGCAATATGCTGGAGGAATTTCCCACCTGTACACGAGGGAAATGGTCGAGGAGATATGCCTGTACTTAGAAGATAATTCTTTTAGAGACTGGGATTGGCACACAATTGATATACTAGGCAGTAGTATGTATGCTACGTATACGTGTTATACAGATCACCTTGGAAAAGACGGTGTTCATTCGTGGGGAAGCTGGAACACTGATTATGCTAAGAACCCCACGTCTTACCTACAGAGACTAAGGGCAGACTCTATAATGTATTTAGAAGGTTGTGGAGACTTTCCAATTATTTGAGAGAAATATTTATGAGTATCCCAAAAATAATTCATCAGATTTGGATAGGGCCAAAACCGCCTCCATGGAAATGGTTAAACTCTTGGAAAGAGTTACATCCCGACTGGGAGTATAGACTGTGGACTACTACTTATTACGAAATAAGAAATCAAGAAGCATATAACCTGTCTCCTAGATGGTGTGGCAAATCAGATATATTAAGATATGAACTGCTTTATGATTATGGCGGTATTTATCTTGATGCTGATATAGCAGCTTTGAAAAGACTAGATGATCTTTTGGAGATAGATGAGGAACTCTTTGTTGTAAAGCATGATGGACATAGCGATTTAATCGCTAACGCAATTATTGGAGTGGCACCTAATTCGCCCTTCATAAAGAAACTTATAGATGGGATACCAGAAAAACCAACTGAGGCAGCATGGATAGAAACTGGTCCACTATATTTAACCAACATGATACAAGAGCATAAGCCTTCCGTAAAAATACTTGGTCACGAAAGTTTTATACCGTTTTGGCAAGATGAGTTTGTAGACCTCAACAGCCCAAAGTGCAAAGATAGTTATGGAGTTCACTACTGGGGGACTACTAATGCAAACTATAATAAAGGTAGATAGTTATTCTTTCGTTAACTCTTTGTAAGTAAGTTCAACTCTCTTCACTTCCCTAAGCTTCATCACGCTATCTATGAGTTCTTCTCTGTCATCAGTTTCTTCAATTTTTTCAGCTAGCTTAACGGTCGCGTTCTTTAAGTACGCCAATATTCGCCAGTCCTTCTGCGTATCGGACATCCCTCCCCCAGATCATCACAATTAGCAGCTGCGTGATAGTTATAGCAGGTGCTTGAGCTACTCCTACTATCTTTCTACTCGTGGGTAGTCCATAATTATTTATCTTAATACGGCCTCTTACATCATCACTAAACATAGCAGCTCCTGAGAACAGTATACTTATTGCTTTTCTTGTAAATCAATTCGCCAAATTAAATAATGTTTGCCGAAAATTAGCGAAACAGTTATCTTACAGATTGTTTTTTCTTTGAGCACTTTCTTTTATAGGCTTAATATTGTTACTATTATTTTAGTACTTAGCCATAGGAGATTGTTATGTTCAGATTTGTTACAGTACTCTGCCTGGCTCTTGCAGGTTGTGTAACCGACTATGCCATTGTAGGTGGGACTGAGACTGTATATGTCGATGTTCCCGGTGAAACTGAATACGTCGAGGTAGAAGTCGAAGTTGAAGTCGAGGTGGAAGTTGAGGTACCAGTATACGTCGAAGTAGAAGTACCTGGCGACACTGAGTATGGAGAGATTTGGGTTGATTCTTTTGATCAGCCCCAAAGTGTAGATGGTGTCGATATCCTCTGGATTATTGACACTTCAGGATCAATGCATAGGTATGATCCTGAATTGATGGCTGGTATCGAAGCAATGCTTGAAGCTCTACCAGATTCTGGATGGCGCTTAGCTATGATGAGTAATGATCCTTCAAAAGCTGTTGCTGAAGCTCAGTTTCCTTTAGTCCCTGGTGATGACATTGTTGATGCAATGGATATGTATAGCGCCATGGCTCGTGGAGGCCGTGAAGAAGGCTTTGATGCTGCTTACGAATATATTCATAACAACCCCTACGCATCAACCTGGCTACGCCCAGATGCAGCATTATTAATAGTTATGGTATCTGATGAAGAGGAGCAAAGCGATGATCACTTCTCAGATATTAACGATTTTAAAACATGGTACAGATCCCTTCGTGGAGGCTCAGCTTTTCTAGCTAGTATCAATAATGTTGAAGCAGTAGATTCTGTTTGTGATTCTTATGTAAGTCCAATGGACATTGGCAATAGATATATGGAGGCAACAAATTATTTTGGGGGAGTTGTTGTAGATATCTGCTCTGAAGATTGGGCTCCAGGAGTAACTGACGCATCAAGCAGGCTTGAACCCTACGAGTCCATCGAGCTTAGTTACCGTCCCTCCGATGAAACTAGTATGAGGGTTTTTATAAATGGCGTTTTGAATTGGGATTGGTACTACCAGTCTTCAGATAACACTGTTTACTTTACAGTGATCCCAGCAGGGAACGACCATGTAGATATTGCTTATCACTACGACCCAGATGATCCTTACGGTACAGGAAGTACGGGCGATACGGGAGGTGCTGAATGAGATCTTTAATTACTTTTATGTTTTTGTTTGCATGTTGTGGTCCTGCAGAACTACAAACTGATTCAGCAGCACTGACTCAAGATGAAGCAGAAGAGGAAGTTGTAGAAATAACTCCAGGCTTTTTAGAAACAGACTGCGGACATGATATAGGTCAGAAAGCTTGTGACTTTGCCCTAATTGATGCTGACGGAGAGCTCTGGAGATTGTCTGATCATGCTGGAGATGTTGTTCTGATAGATCTTTCTGCAATGTGGTGTGGGCCTTGTCAGCAGGCCGCAATGAGTGTGCAGCAAATCGAAGATAGCTACGAAGATTTTCACTACGTTACGATACTAGTTGTTGACCAAACAAACGAAGCTGTTGAATTGGCTGAGCAGCAGCGATGGGCTGAACTATTCGGAATAACTACATCTCCAATACTGCAAGGCAGCAGGGACTTGTTGACCTCAAGTGGAATTCGTCACGGATATCCTGTGCAGAGTTGGCCTACGTTTATTTTGCTAGACAGGTCACACACAGTAGTGTCTGGCTTAAGAGGTTTCAACGAGTCAACAATAAGGCAGTTAATAGAAAGAGCTTTATAACTTTTAGGAGAGGTAGTGTCTGAAAATCAACGACCATACTTAAGACTTGTAGAACCTCTTCCAGAAAAAGAAACCCCTCCAGAAGAAAGTCGTATCAAAAGATTACGAAATTATCTTGACTGGAGGGGTCTTGATTTAAAAAGTGCAATGCTTGCGTCTGTTTCGCTCTGCATCATTATGTCAGTTTGTATACTAGGTATAATGGCAGCTGCAGTTAGCTTATTAAATTAAGCATATACATGCCAATGTAAACAGTATGCTTTAAAGCTACTAGAGCATATAAAGCAAATGTAGGAACAGTAGCAAACTTAGCAAAAACATGTTGTTGGTTTTGCCAAATCAACCATATTCCAAAATTGACCAAAGTCATCTTGGCAAGCATAAAGTAGAGTGGACTTAAGTCTAGCAATGTTGCCATCAGAGGATTAGCTTCTTCAGCTAATCCATTTGTCACCCATACGAAAGTGCATATTGCATCGTAAAGATTCAATATTACGAGTGACTTTAGAATTTTTCTAAGTATATTTTGACTTAACCACTTCATTCATAGTTAATCTCTAAAAGTTAAGAGATCTTCTATTTTTTCAGAGCTTGATGCTTTCTCTTCTTTTTCTAAGAACTGTATTTGTTCTTGAAGTTTAGATAGGCTGTTTTCTAGCTCTAGCTTTTTTAAAAGAATTGATTGCATTTCGGCCTTGATGCTACTTATAGCTTCTTGCCTTCTGCTCATGAACTTTTCTTTGAACTAGATTTAGAAGATGATGACTTGGAAGATGCCTTAGAAGATGCCTTGGGCTTGGCAGCTGCGGCTGCTACTGTTCTCAATGCAACAAGTTCGTCTTGTGCTGCTTTAAGCTCAGCTTTAACTGCTTTAAGTTCTTTCTCAAGTTCAAAGTATTTTATTTCTAATTGGATAGACATATTTACCTCAGAATGTTGGGGGTCTAAATGGTGAAAACTGAATGTAAGGTTCCCACTGTTCACTCTGTGGAGAGAAAGTGCCATCTTTATCAGTCATTAAATACAAGCCGTCTTTTTCAATTCTTACGGCCACTACGTTATCTCGCATAATTATATCTGCTATACGTTCTGAAAGCCATTTTTTGCCACGAGTTTCCCACTCAGCAAGTCTGCCTCTTGAATCAAAATCTATTATTTTGTTTTCTGAAATGTTAAGTGAAGATGGATCTTGTGCAAAAGAAAGAATTGCTGAAGTAAAATGTCTGCAATGTCTCAACCATGTATAGACTGCAGGAGCTAAGTCTTTATCTGACAAGTCTTCTACTAGGGTTTTACCCCCAGGTATTGCTCTCTTTACGGTCTTCTTTGATTCTGAGCCAAGAATCTTTTTAACTAATGCTTGCTGATTGCTTACGCTATTAGGGCCATTGAGTTGCTCTATGGCTTCTGCTTTGCTAGTTGGCATAATTTTTTTTCCTCTTTATATAAGTTTCTTCTATGAAGTTTTGTTAATTCTGACCTTTCTATCGTAGGGTATCCTTCCGATATCAAGTGAAATAGGTAAGAATTCCATTTGCTGGACTTGATTATATTTAACACATAAAAGTCTGGAAATACAGTATTAATTCCAAAATCATTTTCGTCAAAGGTCTCTGAATAGAATAGTGCGTCCCTTGCTTTTAGTCTATTAATCGCCCTCACATGGTGGTGCAAGCCTCTTTTGAAATCTTTAGCAACGACATACTCTACCATTCTGTCAGAGGCGCTAGAGGGGCTATATTTAAACTTTCTCATTCTTTCGATAAATATGTATATGAGCTCCTCTTTAACGCTCGAAGAACTTTCAGCCCACACTACCCACTTTTTAATTTTACTTAATGCTACAGACGGATCTGGATCTAGCATACGGCATAGTGTAAGGAAGTTTATATCTTCTTTTAAATCTCTTGCTTTCAACAATTTTTCCCAATGAACGAAGACTGGCTCCATCATGCACAGCACATAAGTTAGGTCTGATTGTTTATCAACAATACACGCCTTCCATGTGTTTGCAAATGTAGAGCTCTCTACCTTAAGTGGTAGAGGTCTCCTGTTCGTTGGTAATGTCTTGTACATCTGTATTTCCTAAGTAGGAATTAAAAAAGTCTATCCAATCGTCAAATCTCATTGTAACCAAGATCTCCTTTCGATCATCTTTAGTAATTGCTACTGGTATCTTACCATTATCGCTTGCGTCAGTGATAGCCTGTTCAAGTGCTGCCTTAATATTGCAACGCTTGTGTCGCTTTGCTTCTATGTGTAGTATGGGGATATCTACGTCTGAAATTTCGCCACCACCGCCTCTTGTTTGACCAAGCCCTCTCTTGGCAGAAAGAATTGTTTGTTCGCTTATTAATTTGGCTAGATGTCTTTCAAAGTTTGCTCCTTTGATTCTAGCACCTTTTCCTCTAGAGGCCATGATTACTCCTGTGCTTTTATTTTTAAAACTTTTTCTGCTTCTTGAACGATATCGTCTACGAAATTATATTCTAGAGCTTTTGAAACATCAAAATACTTTGAGGTTTCGCCGTCAAATTCTTTGTTCCAAATCTCATCTGACATATTGGTTTTTTCCTTTATTATTCTTTCGTAGGTCATTTTACACAAGTCGTATGCTTTAACCGTTTCGTCAAGTTGCTTTTTAGATATTATCTCATCTAACGGAAGTATCGGCTCGTGATAAAAGAACAATGTGTTCTTTGTAGCTAATCTTAAATCTCCTGCAGAAAGCAGTAGCAATCCAGCTGAAGCACACATGCCGGTAGCAACAGTTACAATGGGGCCAGATACACCCCTGAGTGCGTCGTAGAGTGCTAACGCATCAGACAAGCTTCCACCCTCTGTGTTTATGTGAAGCCTAATGGGCTTCCCTGGATCTCTTTGTTCAAGTTCGAGGACTTGACTTATTATAGGAAAGACAGTTTCTCTGGTTACTGGCCCATACAAGGACACTGCTCTTCGCAATGGCCCAAAGTATAGTACGTCTGCAGGTGACCAACTCTCCACACCTTGCATAAATTCTTCTAAAGCAATTTGTTTTTCTTGGTCCATCATCTCTCCGAATTTAATATGATTTCTTTAATTGATTCAGCATTAAGCTTTTTTGTTGTTTTGTAATCTATTTCTCTGTACTCATAGCCAGCATTAAGTAGTGCTGTCTTTTTCATGTTGTCTCTATATTTTATATTATTGTGCTGAACTAGAGCTTCCATGTATGGAAGGTTTCCAAAGTTTGCCATTTCGTAATGTTGTTTTCCGTGTATTTCTAGAATTGTTTCCAGCTCATCTATGTACCAGTCAACTTTATGATTCCTATACTTATAGCCTTCTACCAAGGCTGCAACAGGAACTTCTTGAAAGCATTTTAAATTTTTAAAAAAGCTATCAGATATAAATATTTCTCTCACCTTGTTGTGCAGTGAGGAAGCTGACTCTATTTCGAAGAACTGATTTTTCCATTGGCTTCTTTTATTTTGCAACTTTGAACTCCTTGTTGATGCCGATACTTAAAACTCCATGAGACATCAAGAAGTCTTTTAGATCGTTAAACTCTAGATCATCTTGTATTTTTTTAAACAATGTAGGTTCTTTAGGATCTACTTCTTCGATATAAACTGCATCGGTTGGGACATGTTTAAAGCATATGTATTCTTTAAATCCTCGCACTACAGTAGCTAAGTGTAACCAAGGTCCACCGCCAAATATCTTTTCATTCAGCACTTGCTGTGTATCGTTAACAAGTATAAATTTGGTACCAAATGCATCAGCCATTATCATCTCCGTTCGGTAAGCATACCTTTTTATATTTACAAGAATACAAGCACGGTATCACTGGATAGTGATGTCCTTTCTCCATACTTGCAACAATGTTCTCAATCATTTCATATCTTTTTTCATCAATTTTATTAGAGCTTATATTAACATAGCCCAGGTTATGAGATTTGCCATAATAGAATACATGTAGTTTTATCTTTGGTCTATTGGATGGGAAATGCTCTTTCACAAAGGGTGAGAGTAGCTTCATTTTTAATATGATACTTGGATCGTTGAGTATTGCATGCTTAGTTTTGTAAGGTGAAAACGATACTGCATGTATCGTTTGATTTTTTGTCGATCTGTATATTCCAGAGATATCTAATTTCACTGGAGTATTACTGACTTTTATTATTGGTTTTATTGGGCCGAATACTGGTATGTAAGTTGAAAATGCAAATAGATTAAAAAATTCTTCAAGCCACAGCATTGAAGCGCTCAAATATCTATCTATCTGAGGCTCAATTAGCGATTCTTGCTGAGCGTGATGAGCCATACTTGTAAGAAGGCTAGCATGTACATCAAGCATAGGGTCTTTGAGTAGACCTCTAATGGACTTGATAGTTAATCTTTCTACTGTATCTTTTACGACTTTAAGTCCAAAAGTACGTTCTGTTTTGCCGCCAAAATAATAGAACTTTGAGCACTTTGTGTATGCTCTTAATTCATCTTCAGTAATCTGTTTCCCAAGAGTAAATGAGTCATTCAAAATTTACTACCTATAGTTAGGTCAATGCTTGGCCCTTGATTGCCTATTTTGCCAGAGACTCCTAGACCTACCCATAGGTCTGTTGCTATGGGTAGTGGGTCTCCTATATTGTATGAGATAACATCTATACCTATCCTGAAGCTTTCATTGTTAAATGACACTCTTGGAGATATTAAGTCTATGTTATCGGTAATGTGAAAAAGAGAAGTGTAAAGCGATGCGCTCAGGTCACCTCCTACAGGGCCTAAGTCAAAAGAACCTGTAGCACCCACCAAAAGATGCGGTTCAAATATCTTATGCTCCCTAACTCTTACTACTTCGCTTGATACTGGTATTGGATAGCGAACATCTGGTTCGTAAGAAGATATAGCAGACAGAGATATTGCAGTTTGATCTTCAGATATTACAGTTGTTGTTTCGAAAGTTACATCAAACGTACTGAACGAGTATCCTTCTTCCGTTGTGGCAAACCTAGAAACTGGCAATCCGTTGTTAAATCTAAATAAGTGATTGGGCGGGATTTCTGTGGTAGTTTCTTGGTTTCCAACGAGAATTGTTTCTGTCTTAACAATATATCTGATTTCTGCTGGTCTATTTTCATAGTCTCTGATTATCTCTTTAAGTTTTTCTGCTTCTTCAGTTTTATCAGATATGACAGAAGATAAACTTTTCACTTTATTGTTTGCTACTTCTAGTTCTTCTACTGAATGGTTCTTTCTATCAAGCAGCTCTGCATATTTAGCTTTAGCACTGCAGTCTGACAATAAAAAACCAGATCCGAAAGTAAGGATCAACAAGAATAGTATTGCGAAGAAGCTTTTTAGCTCCTTCAACATCCTTGCTATCGATCCTTCTTCCTTCTCACTCATTCAATTTCTTGTTGCTCCTGCGCTTTAGATTCTTTTACAGCAGCTTTCTTTCTAGGAGTTCTTTTCTTTTTTGCTTCTGGCTTTGCAGTTTTCTTTCCCCAAGATCTTTTGGGAGTTGAATCTTCACTTTCAGATTCTATTTCTTTGCCCAAGACCATGGATTTTACATGTTTGCTGATGTATATTGGCTCCATTTCCCAACCTTCAAGCTTGGCTTGCTTAACCGTAACTATTCTATAGTCGTTGGTGTTCATGTAGGTGGTTTGATTAAAATCAATCAAACCTCTCTGTTGGAGTGTGTTTCTGAGTCTAGGTACTGGGTTGTGTACATACAAGTTTCCTGTTTCCAGGTAGTAGAATTTTTTGTGCGGTACGCAGTAAATTCCTAACATTTCGTCTTTCATTAATAAATCCTTATTGAGTCGGTATCGAACGAAGGTGTTGACGCTTCTACCAATTTCACTTGTTTATCCAAAGCTACAAGAGCATGTGGAAAACCTGGTGCGATAGTAAAAGCTTCATCAACTCCTACAGTATAGGTGTGTTCTTTCTTATCTTTTATATACTTAACAAGCAATTGTCCAGCAACAACAAGCAGTGTTTCTTCTTTTTCTAAATGCAAATGCATAGATGTTTCCCAGCCAGGTTCTATCACTAGTAGTTTACAACAATATTTATCATTTGCATATATTAATTCATAACCCCATCTTTTGGGAATTTTTTGAGCAATTACAGGGCCACTTTTCCTTAAGTGCCTACTTGTGGTGGCCAGTGGTTTTACCACTGGCTCACCATCATAGGGATTATTCGTATTCTCTTTCATATTCTGTTGCCTCAATCTGAACTACTTGTGTTCCTTGCAATTTCGTTATACCTTTTTCTTTCATATCCCTGTAAGATTCTGCTTCAATCAAAGCTTCTTTTGCACCCTTGGGTTTGAGAGCTACAGTGTCTGGATCTAGATCAACAATAAGTTTTTCTTTAAATCCAGAAATTTTATTCTTTGTAAAGTGTAGCAAGAGTCTTGGTTGTGCTTTACCTTCGTCATTCTTCCAGAATATTTCAGCGTGTTCCTTCCTATCGTGTAGATCGTTGTATACGTGAAAGATAATGTTTGGCCTGTACATCAGTGACCTTGCATCTGCTAGGTCGTCATCAACAGGAAGTCTCATTTTAGATTGATCCATTGGCATATTCTTTCGATATTCCGCAGTAGCTATCATACAACAATTGTATTTAACAGTCAAAGTCTTCTGTTGGTTGGATATATAAGTCATTCTAGTAGTTTGATCCATATTGATAAAGTCCATATAGTTGTGAGTGTTGTCACATACTACAAGTAATTTTCTTCCAGGATATCTCTGCCTGTAGTATCTGATATTCTTTTCAAGTACAGAAAGAGTATTGCCATCTTCTGAATCAATAACTACCAACCTTTCGGTTGCCAACAGATCCTTCATTACTTCAATCGCTTGGTCATACATAGTATGGTAAACAGCGCTTTGTGGTGAAAGATAGACGTGTGGCTGAACAATCATTCCTATTGATAATTTCAAATTGGATTGATTTATCATTGAGAACAAGTTCGATTTAAGTCTTGGCTCAATTTGTTCATAACTGTCGTCTGTTGAGTGTATCAGTACTGTTGCATTTGGGTCAGATAAAGCAACATCACAACCTATTGCAAGAACAGTTGCAGTTTTACCACTATTAGCTCTACCACCAACATACATTAGACATCCAGATGTCCAGTTCATTCCACCTGCCATAGCAGATTCAAACTGGTTGAAATAATTCATCTGGAAAGTACTCATGTTTTGGTCTTCAGTGCAATTACTTCTTCTTTCTTGCATTGCTTCGTATCTAGAAATTTGGTAGTTAATACCTACGCTGTGCTTTCTAAATTCTTTCTCAATATTATGTACTTTTGTTTCATGGTTGGAAATATGAGCCATGATATTTTCAGGATCGTCTTGTACTGATTGCACATACAGTTCGCTAGCTGCAATTAGCTTCTCTCTTCTTTGTCGAAATTTGTCATCTCTCAATGCGTTAACATCAGTTGCAATTGCTTGAGTTGATATTCCTGTAAAGTCAGAAAGAGTCTTTACCAACAGCTCTCTTTTAATGGCAGCTTCTTCAGAAGCGATAGTGCTAATCATTCTCTGACATATGGTATCTGGTGATTCATTTTCAGAAGCTTGACTTAGTTGCCATTCGAACGCAGTTACTTTTGCTAAAGCTAAATAGTATTCCGGCTCATTGTCTTCGAAAGTTTTTAGAAACTCGTCGGGATCTTTAGGATTTCCTTCACAATCTACGTTCGGTGACTCTGATGGTGGCATAACAACATAAGAAGTTACTCCACTTGTAGCACCAAGAACATTTTCTAAAACTCTTTGAGTAGCTAAATGACCAGGGTTATCCCAGTCGAAGCTAAAATAAAGCTTTCTAATTCCTAAAGTCTTTAGTGTAAGTAAGTGGTGCTCGGTAAAAGCGGTACCACAAACTGCTACAGCATTATAGATTCCAACTCTATAAAGTTGCGCAAGGTCTCCTGGACCCTCAACTATATACAAGCCTTTCTTTGCGGCATCGCCTTTTTTCTTTGCTACGTCTATGCCTAATAGCGCTTGGCTTTTTACATATAGTGAACTCTCGGGAGAGTTCACATATTTCGCTCTAGCTTCTCCAGCTATTGGTCTAGATACAAAACCTATAGGTGAGCCTATGTGGTTGCGTATAGTAAAAGTTATCTTGTCTTCTCCAAAGAGAGACATGTACCTTGTTTTTATTGCACCAGAATTAAGTATGTCGCCTGATTCCCAACCAGCTTCTACAAGAAGAGATATCAATTCGTCTTCGTCAATAGAATATGCTGGTAGTTGCTCTTGAGACCACTTTCTTTCCTTTACATAGTCAAGCTCTTGTCCTTTGTCATAAAGTATATCTGCTGTATCTTGTAAGAGTTTTTGCAGTTTGGCTTTTTCTTTATCGGCAGAACTTGGTTCACCAATTTTTATTGGTATGTTTAAAGTATTGCATAGAGACGGTATAGTTACGGATAGCCATTCAGCACCAGAAGTCGGCAGTGTTTCTATAGCAGATGCTGCAGCAAATATGTCTCCGCTCCATCCGCAAGCAAAACATTTTACCGTTTGATCACCTGTCTTTGGATTAAAATACATGCTTGGGTCACTATCGTCATGGATAAAACACTTAAATTTTCTAGCATTAGCTCTAATTCCTAGTTTTGCAACCAGGTAGTTTCTTAAGTTGTCCCTGAGCTGAGGAACAACTTCTTCCAGATTAGTTATATACATGCTCACCTTATAATTTAGCGGTTGTTATTGCGGTATATGGTTCTTTTATTACTTCTTGGCAGCAATCTATAGCGAATTGTGCTGCTTGCTTTAAGGTCTCTTCGTTAATTTCTTCAACTTTTCTTAGTAAGAAGCTGGCGGTGGAGGCAGTAAAAGTATCTCCTGCTCCACACGTATTGTTTATTTTTGTTTGTGGCACTTCCAAAGTTGCTACAACTTTATTATTTTTCTTTAGAACTACTGGTTGCTCTGCATTTGTGTGAAATACCCAGTCAAAATTTTTGGCAAATTCAGAACAATATTCTTGATTGGTTGCGTGCCATATTTTAACTTTGCAGGTTTTAAACAAATTTGTATTTACGCTTCGGTATTTTGAATCTACCATGCAGAAATCAAACTCATGCCGAACGTCATCATAGAAAGGATCAGATCGGTTAAGCATTCCTTTGTTATAATCTGCAAGTACAAGTCCAGTTCTATTGAATTCTTTCTCAAAGTATTGTATCGCTGAGTCTATGTCTATGGTTGACTCAACATAGTGTTTCATTTTTTTCGATTCTTCTGTAAGAAAGATTTCTCTACCGACCATACTTGGTCTTATTATTGTATATAAGTCTTGTGGTATTTCTCTTGGTTCAAACCAAAGGCTTTCTATCCCTATTATAGATGCAATATTTTCTAATACATTCAGAGCTCCTCCAGGACGTATTATTATTTCTTCTGTACGTATTTTGTTTTTTTCATCAACACATTCTTTCAGGTAAACATCTTTTATTGGATCTCCACAAACTACTATTAAGTCATTATGTTCCATGCGGTGTTCCCTCATGGAAGCCTGCTGGTGTTAATTTTACAAAATGAACTCTTTCTGGCACTAACTGTTTACTAGATTCAATACCTAGGTAGCTAATTGCTGATCGCAAACCACCCCTAAATTTACTCACTACTTCTTCACAAGTTTCTTCAGGTCTTATCTTGGGTCCAACTGCACCTTCTGCGCAGTCTGGAGTTTTACCAAGTAGGTCTTTTTGAAATTGTTTTGAAGCTTGACCTCTGTAGTGTTTATATAAGCCACTGTCGTCTTGCATCCATCCAGGGCTTTCGGGACATTTAGAGAATATACTTCCTCCCATAATTCCGTCAGCACCTGCTGCTAGATATTTAACTGCATCTCCCGGATACCTTATACCTCCGTCTGCTACTATTCTTATGTTGTGGTAGGTGCCCCACCTAGACGTGATTGCTTTGTATATCCTATGTACAGCACTTAGGTTTGGTAAGCCGCACCCAGTCATAAGTCTTGTAGTACAAGCACTGCCGGGTCCTACTCCAACTCTAATGTGAGTACAGCCTGAATTTATGGCTCTGAGTGCACCTGCTTCAGTACAAACAGTTCCAGACATAACATTCTGTACAAAATCCAGCTTGCTTATTTCTTGAGTTACTTGGTGTCCTACCAGCGAATCACCATGCGCAATATCTAGAGCTATTGAGATTGGACCGGTAATAATTCCTGCTTTATGTAGTTCTTTTATGGTGTTTAATTTTTCACCCTTAGTTCCTATAGCAAAGAATACGTCTGGGTTGTCACCAAACTCTCTTATTGCTTCGTTCCATTCTGGAATAAACCTACATACGACTGGATACTCCCCAAGCTCAACCATTTTCCTGGTCATTTCTATACCTGTAACCGTATCCATTGGAGAACTATATATAAATGGTTCTATTTGAGCTTCAGACCTAGAGCTGAGAATCCCAAGGTTAGGCTCAAGAGTTACATCGGAAGTTGTAAGATAGCTTTCTAGTAAAACAGAACTCATTTTGGTTTTCTCGCTTTCTGTGCTTTTCTTTTTCTGCATCTGTTTTCTGTTATTGGTATAGATACCGTGTTCCACAGTATTTTGTCTTGCATTATGCATTCGTGTATTTCTGCCTCATAGTTAAATGCTGATGTACTTGATATGCAAGAAGCTATCATTGGTACATGATCAACAAGCATGAGCATCGCGTACTCTAGGTCACAGTATGGACCCAAAATACGCTGCTCACGATTTACCCACAACTTTATAATAAAGTAAGTATCAGGTGACATGACATCCTATAAATCGGTTGGAGTGTTATCTTTGTTGTAACATAGATTCCTATAGTTACAGTAACGACATTGCCAATCACCTTTTTCTACTTTCTTCACTACGCGAGATTTGCCACTAGTTAACTGATCTTTTCTTTTTTCATATTGTTTTTTATCAGTTGCTGAAAGCTCACCTCTTTCGTAGAGTGTGTCTATTTTTTCATCGCTATATACTGCGTCAAAATCTCTTTTTGGAATTTCACCTGAATCAATGCAATTAGAAATCATCTTATACTGAGACATAATGTTTTGCATAGATATTGAAGTAGTAGTACTACTCGTAACATTTGGTGAGTTACCTGCGTAAGTTATATAATCTTCATCGTCTTTTGATTCTGTAGATACTACATATTCTGCATATCTGCCAGTATCTCTAGCTCCGTAAACGAGCAAGGATTCTTCAAACTCTTCGTTCTTGGACGCGTACCACCAGTCGTAAATTGCTAATTGCATTAGGTGACTGTCTCTAGGTGTACCTAGATTGCCCCTCTTTCTTTCAGCTGGCGTGCCGAGAACTGAGTTTGCATTGTATCCGTAGACAGACTTAACCTCTATAGTCCTAAACTTGGATGTTTCAGGGTTTATAGCTACTAAGTCTATTTTGCCAGAGACATTATATTCTGGGATATATATCGCAACTTGTTCTGCAATATACACTCCAGATGCTTTAGACATATCTGTGCAGATATCTTCATACATCTGCCCACTTTTCCATATCCATTTAAGGTATGGATCTGCTTCGATATATTCTATTTTTAATTGCTCTACGAGCGGCTTGTAAAAAGAATACTTGTCTTTGTAGAAATCATAAGAGTCTAAGAGCAGCCTAAAATAGGCTGCTCTTCTACATTTACCGACTATAAGTTCTTCACCATAGTCATTTTTTATTACTGCTGAAGCTTCGGATGGCCACTGAGTAGGAGCTTTTTGTTCTCCCAATCTGGGTCTACTCATGTAGTCTGTAACATGAGTAATGAATGACCATGCCATATTTATTCCTGTTGTTCAGTTTGTTCTTTCATTACTTTTTCAAGCTGTTCTTGAAGCTTATCCCCAAGGTTAGCTAAATTAGTTTCTTCGTCGAAATTAATTCCAGCTGCTTTTTCAAGCTCGCCCTTTAAATCGTCAACCAAGCCTTCTTTCATCATAGTTTCTGCTTGATCTTGAATTTCTTTGTGACGTGCTTCTGCCCACGTTGGGAAGTTGTCTACATCAAGATTTACTTCTGCTTCTTCTAGCTTTTCGTAAAGATATTCTACTAGCAAACCAAGATTAAGTATCTGTGCGTTTGCCACATCAATCTTAACCGAAAGTCCTTTTAGAATGTTTACTGTTTCTGTTTGAGAAATAATTTGTTCGTTGACTTTTTTATTTCTTTTTGCGGAAGTTTTCTTTCCTTTCTTTTGAGTTGTTGTACTCATATTATTTCCTTCTTAGGTGGTAGTTGACTCCCAAGATAGTAGACTCTACTATTTGAGAAATCTGTGTTGCCTTCTTCATCTTGGTAGATGACAGCATACCCATTCATTGCATGGGGAAATCTGAGATCAGCTTTATGCTGGTAAGGCATTCGAGCAGCCATTGCTCCTTGCTCAATTAACAATTTGTTCATAACAACACCCTTGTATATTCTGTGGGTGTGTCCAACTACGACAGAGTCGAAGTGCTGTCCTCCGAGTCGCTTATTAAAGTAATCACACAATCTTATAACTGTTGCACCAGGATTTCCGCCTTGGTAGGCGTCAGGATGACAAAAGATTGTCTTCCCAATTCTTACATACCAGCTATCATATTTCTGGTATGTGACATTGTCAAACTCTAAAATTTCTACAACTTCTCCATACTCGTCTAAGACCTCGCCATTGGCGATTCTAGCAAGCAAATCTGGACGAAGTATTTGTGTAGCTTCTTTTTCAAAGTCGTTTCTAGCTAGAGTTTTAGCTGGTCTTCTATCATGATTTCCGCTTACTATTACTACTTGTGGAAAATCTTCAGAAATAGATTTTACAAACTCAAATGCAGCTCTATATTCTTTTAGTGCTGCAATCCTTCTAGCTCTTCCATAAGTGTTAAAAGCGTAGCCGTCAAGAATGTCTCCATTCAATACAACTACGTCTGCATCGCTATGCAGAGACAAAGCTTCTTCAAGCTCATCTACCAGAGCAAACGGAAAGTGAATATCTGACAAAGTCAGTATTTTTCTAGATACGTTTTCTGGACTTATCACGCCAATTTTATTTGACTCTGCATCCATCAAGTATTCTTCTTGCATACTCTTTATTTTTTCCCATCTTTCTTCGTAGGGATCTTCGTAGTTTAAGTCAGGACTAATATCGTCTCTCTGACATTTTTTGCGGATTGCTTCGGCGGATCTCATTTTTCTGAAACCCGGCAATCGTTTTTCATACCTTCTTCTAAATTCTTCAGCTATCTCGTTATAACTATTTGTCGCTCTGAGAATTCTTAACAAATGCTCTTCTTCTTCCTGCCATTTCATTTAGTTTTACTCCTTGTAAACCTGTAAGGACTCTGCAATTAATTTAAATGGATCTTCTTGCTCTACTTTACATTCGAGCCATACTAACGATCCTTCAGCTATACCTGATTCTTTTATTCTAGGCCACTTGTTCGGAAAGACTACCACCTCCGCAATTGCTGAGGAGTCGTCTATTTCTACAAACGCCATCGTTCTACCATTCTTAGTTCTTATTACCTTAAGGGAATTTACCACGCCACAAACTTTTGTTCTTTGTCCGCTATATAGAGATACTATCTCATCGCATCCATTGTTAATCATTTTAGCTGGATGTGTGCCGACATAACAACCTATGTAGTGCGCTTGTTCCATAACTTGTTGTAATGACAACGGAACATATTCCATTCTATCTAGTTCTGGTTTTACAGGTTCTAGTTTTTCTTTTAGTGCTGGAAGTCTCCTTGGTTTCATTTCTTGAATTACTTCAAGTTTCCTTTCGGTATCCTGAATAGCTATTTCAACCGTCAAAGAAGGTTCTTTCTTGTATTCTTTTTGGAAGCCTTTCAGTTTCTTTCTCAAGGAGTCTCTTTCTTCGAGAATTTTACTCATTCTCTCGTTGTGTTTCACACGTTCCTCTGTTTTTATTAGGCGTTCTTTATAGTCTTCTATGTCTCTAATATAGTCGTACAGTTCTTGCGACTTCTCTAATATCTCTGCCCTTACGTAGCCCATCTTATCAAATGCACCAGCTTTGATAAGACTAACAAAGGTTTTTATTGTTACCTTTCTGCCGGAAACACGGTACAGAAAGTCATATATATCTTTAAAAGGTTTCTTGCCTCTACATTTGACTATAGATCTAGCTGCAGTTTTACCTACATCTCTAATCGCATTTAAACCAAAGTATACCTCATCGTCTTGAATTGAGAACTCAAGATCTGAAGAATTTACAGATGGGGGATATATATGAACCCCAAGTGTCTTAGCTTCTTGCATATATTCTGGAGCTTTTTGAGCCCA
>MDSZ01120387.1_pt1 | contig 57577 bp, 65 predicted proteins | sample 811201 | NCBI WGS metagenome assembly MDSZ01 (sample SAMN05326647, study PRJNA326480) | marine metagenome | isolation source: seawater | place: Indian Ocean: North | collected 2010
AACTCCAATCCACTTTAATTGGATCAACCATTTCAGCGCTTTGTAGTGGTCTAAGTGAAATAAGTAACAAAAAAGATAAAACGAGTAATTTTATTTTAGACTTTATCATTAACCTTCCTAGCTAAAGATGGTTCTGCTCCCCCAGTTAGAACTGGCTCGGAGATGCTCATAGGAATTGGATCGGTTTTTTCTAGTAAGCCAACAACCGGCATAACAACTATAAAATGTAGGAAATAGTAAATTGTACCTACCCTCGCTAACACTAAATAAATTCCCTCTGCTGGCATTGCGCCCACATAGCCTAACATTAAAACATCAATAACTAATATCCAAAAAAACTGTCTGTAAATCGGCCTAAAAACTGCGGATCTAACTTTTGAAGTGTCTAGCCAAGGTAATACAAATAATATAAATATTGCGCTAAACATTAAAATAACACCCCCTAACTTATCGGGCACAGATCTTAAGATTGCATAAAAAGGTAACAAATACCATTCAGGAACTATATGCGCTGGTGTCACCAATGGATTCGCTGGAATATAATTATCTGAATGACCTAGAACATTAGGTGTAAAGAAAACAAATCCAGCAAATATAATCATAAAAACCAAAAGTGCAAAAGCATCTTTAATAGTAATGTATGGATGGAAAGGAACTGTATCTTTAGATGGCTTTTTTATATCAATTCCAACTGGATTGTTGTTACCTGGCACATGTAATGCCCAGATATGTAAAACAACCAAACCTAATATTAAAAATGGAATTAAATAGTGTAAGCTAAAAAATCTGTTTAAGGTTGGATTATCAACTGAGTAAGCGCCCCATAACCATGTTGTAATACTGTCGCCTACTAACGGAATAGCACTAAACAAGTTTGTTATCACAGTTGCCCACCAGAAACTCATTTGACCCCAAGGCAAAACATATCCCATGAAGGCTGCGGCCATCATAAGTAAATAAATCATTAGACCAATTATCCAGATCACTTCTCTTGGAGATTTGTAAGAGCCATAAAATAAAGATCTAAAAATATGAATATAGACTGCTAAAAAAAACATTGATGCACCATTACTGTGTATATATCTTATCAACCATCCATAGTTTACATCTCTCATTATGTGCTCAACGCTTGCAAAAGCCAAATCTGCGTGTGCAACGTAATGCATAGCTAAAACAATTCCAGTAACTATCTGAGTGATAAGACAAAAAGTTAAAATACCGCCAAATGTCCACCAATAATTCAAATTTTTGGGGGTAGGATAATCTGTAAGATGTGCTCCTAAAGTTAATAATGGTAATCTATCATTAAACCATTTGCCTACTTTTGATTTTGGTGTGTATTCATGCTCACTCATATTATTTATCCAATTTTAATCGTATTATTATCAACAAATTCAAACTTTGGTATTTCCATGTTAGTCGGTGCCGGTCCTTTTCTTATTCTTCCTGAAACATCGTAGTGCGAACCGTGACAAGGACAAAACCATCCGTTAAAATCTCCTTTATCTTTTAATGGGACGCATCCGAGGTGAGTACAAACACCAAGCATTACTAACCATTCGTCTTTTCCCTTTTTTACTCTATCTTCATCTTTTTGTGGATCAGGCAAATCGTCCAGGTTTACAGCTCTGGCTTCCGTTATCTCTTCCTGAGTTCTTCTTTTAAGAAATACTGGTTTTCCTCTCCATAAAACCGTAATTGATTTTCCAGGCTCGATACTGCTAATGTCGACTTCAGTAGTTGCTAGGGCTTGCTGAGCTTTATCTGGGTTCATCTGATCTATCATTGGCCAAACTATTGCACCAATGCCAACAGCACCCATGGTGTAACTTGCTGTAAACAAGAATTCTCTTCTATTTGTTTTTTTTTCTGGCTGATCCATATTATTGTTTATAAACCTGATTTATTAAGTAAACTATAAAAAAATATTTTCTAGGGTCAGAATGACACATAAATAACCAATAATGATTAATATAGCTCTTTATAAGCCTGATATACCTCAAAATACCGGGGCAATTGTAAGACTTTGTGCCTGTTTAGGCTTAAAGTTACATATAATTGAACCCTGTGGCTTCAATATACACGATAAAAGATTTAAAAGGGTAGTTATGGACTACAAAAAAATTTGTGAAATAATAAGGTATGAAAATTTTGAAAACTTTTTAGCGAACAATAAAAAATCAAGAATTATACTAATGACGACTAAGTCAAAAAAAAAATACTACAATTATATTTTTAAAAAAAATGATATTATTTTATTTGGCAGAGAAAGTTCCGGTGCGCCAGATGAAGTCCACAAAATTGTTAATGAAAGACTGAATATTCCAATTACAAAAAAGTCAAGATCATTAAATATTGTAGTTTCAGTTGCTATTTCAGCCTCAGAGGCAATAAGACAACAAATTTTAAAAAGTTAAATGAATTTGGAAAACAAAAAAAAAATAGTAAGTAGTTGGTTTGATTTTTTACAAACTCAAATTTGTACAGAATTTGAAAAATTTGAAAAAAAATTTTCAAAAAAAAAGTTTATTTCCAAGAGATGGAAAAAGGGCAAAAAAAAAGAAGGTGGTGGATTATCGCGCATTCTTAAAAATGGAAAAGTTTTCGATAAAGTAGGAGTAAATAAATCAACTGTGTCAGGTGTTTTTAAAGAAGAATTTAGATCAAAAATTTTAGGCGCAGAAAAAAAAGGATTATATTGGGCAACTGGAATTTCAGTTGTTGCTCACATGAAAAATCCAAAAATACCAGCAGTTCATTTTAACACTAGGTATATAATAACTTCCAAAGATTGGTTTGGTGGTGGGATAGATGTTACACCGGTTTTTAAAGACAAAAGACAAAAAAAATTTATTCAAAAAAAACTAAAAGAGCTTTGTGATAATAATGATAAAAATTATAAAAAGTACAAAGATTGGTGCGATAAATATTTCTTCTTACCGCATAGAGGTGAACCAAGGGGAATTGGTGGTATATTTTTTGATTATGAAATGGGAAACTGGGAAAAAAATTTTAAATTTGTTAGAGAAGTAGGATTATCGTTCATTGAAATTACTAACAAGATAATTGAGAGTAAAATAGATGTGAAATGGAGAAAAAGTGATAAAGAAAAACAATTATATAAAAGAGGAAGATATGTTGAATTTAACCTTTTACATGATAGAGGTACAAAGTTTGGATTAAATTCAGGAGGAAATACTGAAGCAATTTTAATGTCTTTGCCTCCTATTGCTAAATGGAAATAAAATGGAAAAAGAGCCAATAACCTTAGCAGGTCTTAAAAAAATTCAAAAAGAATTAGAAGATCTTAAAAACATTAAGAGACCAGAAATTGTTGCTGCGATAGCTGAAGCTAGATCACATGGAGACCTAAAAGAAAATGCAGAATATCACGCAGCTAAAGAACAACAAGCCCTATTAGAGAGTAGAGTTATAGAATTAAATGATTTGATAGCTAGAGCAAACGTTATAGATGTAACAAAAATTGAAAATAACGGCACTGTAATATTTGGGTCAACTACAATGGTTCAGGACTTGGAAACTAATAAAAAAATTGAATATAAAATTGTAGGTAAAGATGAAGCAGACGTCTCAAAAAATTTGATTTATTACAAAAGTCCTATTGGCAAATCTTTAATTGGAAAAAAAGTTAAAGATCTAATTGCTGTTCAGACCCCTTCGGGAGAGCGAAATTTTGAGATTTTAAAAGTTGAATATATTTAATATTTTTTTTGATTTTCTAAAATTTCGTATAATTTTTTTTCTGATATACTGAAGTTTTGATCTACCCACTCTATTTCAATTAACTTGAGTGTTTTTCCCAATAATTCACCTTCGCTAAATCCTCTTTGTTTTAGATATTCTCCATCATAAGGGAACTTTGGTATTTTAATTTTATTGATTCTTTCTTTTGTTGTCGAAAATACTTCGTATTTTTTTTTATTCACCTCAACGTCTTTTTGTATTTTATCTGCATATTGCAGAAGATTTAAAATCTCAACTGTCTCTTTACCCAAAAAATATAGCATTTTTTTGATATTGGTTTCAAAGTACTTTTTATCTTTCTTTATTAAGGAATACTCTTTGGCAATAACTTTTATTCTTTCGCTAACTTTATTTGAAGTCTTATATTTATGACAAAAATACTCATAATTATTAGTTTCATCTACGGTTAATAAAGCAAATTTATTAATTATATTTTCATAGAAAATTTTTTCATCGGAAACTGTTTTTTTTATCCTATTAAGATATTTAATCTCAGGAAAAATTAACAAAAAAATACTTTTTAGTTTTTCATTATCATTTATTTTATAAAAGTTTTTCAAATTCAATATCTTAGTAAACTCATTTAAAATTCTCTCTTTTGAAATTTTTTTTATACCATTTAAATTTAATCTTATGGCCTCTAGTGTTGAGTCATCAACTATTGATTGATATTGGATAGAAAATCGCAAATAACGTATAATTCTTAAAAAATCTTCTTTAATCCTAGTTTGTGGATCACCTATAAACTTAATTATATTATTTCTTAAATCATCAATCCCATTTTGTGGGTCAAATAATTTTCCGTCTTTACTCATGTATATAGCATTAATCGTAAAATCTCTGCGATTAGAGTCTTCCTTCCAATCACTTATAATTTCAATTTTGGAGTGTCTTCCATCACTCCTTATGTCCTTTCTTAAAGTCGTCAATTCATATTTTTGTTTACCTAGAGTTACAGTTAAAGAACCGTGGTCTACTCCTGTATCGAAAACTTTAAAATCAGAATGTTTTAATTTATCTTTTATTTCTTCTGTGGAATAAATTGTTGCAATATCAATATCATCTATTTTTTTTTTATTTAAAAAATTTCGTACGCAGCCCCCAACAAACATTGCAGCGTCTTCTTGTTTTCCAGCGTGATTTTTTTCTAGTAATTGAAAAAGTTTTTTGAGATCTTTGGATTTGTAGAAAGGGAAAATATATTTTTTTATTAAAGTATTTAGGTTATTTATAAAATTAATCATGTTATTGGCTGGGGCACTAGGATTCGAACCTAGGATGGCGGTACCAAAAACCGCTGCCTTACCGCTTGGCTATGCCCCAATAATACGTTTTTCATATATCATAATTTTATAAATTTAAATAGTTTTAGTATTTACACACCAATATTTAGGAAATTTTTTTTTAATTTTTATGAAAGCTTTTAAAGAGTGGTTTTTTGATTTAAATATACCATAACATGCAGATCCTGAACCTGTCATCCTAGCAAATACACAGCCTTTTTGGTTACTTATACTATTTATCAAATCAATTATTTTAGGATATTTCGACTCAACTATGTTTTGCAAGTCATTCTTACTTTTTAACAGATACTTCCATAAAGATCTTTCATCAAATTTTTTAATTTTTGAAATCTTGTTGTATTTTTTTAGTCTTATTTTAGAATAAATATTTTTTGATGAACATTTTATATTTGGAAACACAAGTAAAATAAAAATATTAAATTTTTTAAGGGCTATTATTTTTGTTAAATTTTCTTGATATCCCGATGAGTTATAAAATAAAGTAAAATCCGTGCCAATAATATTGCTAATCTGTTTTTTGTAACTAATAAGTTTTTTTCTTTTCAAGAAAAATTTGCTAACGAAAAAAGCATTACTACTACCTCCCCCGAGACCAGCAAAAGCAGGAATTTTTTTATAAATTTTAATTTCATAGAAATTATTGATTTGTTTTTTTTCTCTTAGAAATTTTAATATCCTTTTAATACTATTATTTTTATTATCTATATCTTTACTAAATCTTCCAAAAAATTTCAGCTGATCTTTTTTAGCTTTAGTTTTCTTTATACAAATATCGTCAGCTAAATTTATTAAAGAGTAGATGTTTCTTATGTTGTGGAAATTGTTTTTTAATTTTTTTATTACTCTTAGGTCAAAATTTATTTTTGCGAAGGACTTTATTTTGCTCATGATTTAATTTCAGGCCCATAAATGACTTTATCTCTAATGTTTTTTTTTAATTTGTCCTCTGTATCTTTGAGCTGAAGAACATAATTCCAATAATATCTAGCTTGAATTTTTTTTCCAGTCATCCATAACGCATCAGCATAATGATCGTTTACAACTGGATCTGAGGGCATTAATTTTACAGCTTGTTGTAGGTATAGTTTTGCTTCATCAAATTTTTTAAGTTTAAAATAAGCCCAGCCTAAAGAATCAATTATGTAACCATCATTTCTTTTTAACTCATTAGCTCTCATCAACATATTCAAAGACTTCTTAATATTTATTCCTTTTTCTATCCATGAATATGCTAAATAATTTATGACATATGCTTGATCCGGCATTAACTTAAGTGAATTTAACAAATCATTTTCAGCTTTTTTCCACTCCCCTATACGTTCATAAGAAATACCTCTTCCATCCATGATTTCGTGAAATAATGGGTGCTGAGTGTTTATTAATTTTAAAGCTTTAGAATAATAAATTATAGAGTCGTTAAATTTCTCATTATTTTTCAAAAATTCTGCAAAATCAAAAATAATATAAACATCCGGATTTAAAATATTTTTAAAATCATTAATTACTAAATCGATAGAATCATTTTTTTTATTTTGACTATTTAAAATAAATGACAGTCTTTTAGTTGCAAACCAGCTGTAAGATACACCTTTTTTTTTTATTTTATTAAATATATCTTTTGCTTCATTCAATCGATCAGCAATAATTAAATTTTCAGCATGCAAAGCCTCATAAGAAGTAAACTCAGGATTTAAATATTTAGCTAAGTTTAAATAATAATTGGATGCCATTAAAACTGACTGAGATGAAAGAGCGTTTGAAACTACATACAGGATTTCTGATATTGAATGAGATAATTGTTTACAGTCAAATTTATCTGTAAATTTATTTTTTAATTTTACATTTTTTAAATCATTATTTAGTTGATTTAAGATTAAACTTCGCGGATTTTTTGTTAAAGCATTGTTAATAATTTTTTTTGCTTTTTTAATATCATTTTTTGAAATTAAATAGTTTGAATAAAAATAATCATATCTGGAAAAATCTAAATTTTTATTTGCAGTTATCGCTTTAAACTTATTTTCAATTAAATCCGTTTGGTAAAAACAGTTAAGAAAGGCTATTTGAATTTTTTTTAAATCTTCAAATCTTGGATCAATCTCGTTTAAACTTTTTTCTGCTTGGTCGTAATTCTTATTTTCTAAATTTATCCAATTATTGATGGTCTTAGAAATTAAATCTTGAATGACATTTAAATTATCAATTTTATTTATTCTTAAAGCATATTCTTTTGCTTTATTAAGATTTCTATTTTTCAAATGATAAATAAATATAATTAAGTTACTCTCAAAATTATCTAGTTTTTTTCTCTCTAAAACTTTTGAGTATTTAAAAGCCTCTGAAATTTTTTGTAAATTCACTAAAGAATTTAGATAAATTTGGGAATATCTGTAATGATTGTCTTCCAAACCTTTTATTTTTTTAAAATAGTTATAAGAGCTTAAGTAACCCTCATTATTAATTGACAAAACACCCGAAAAATAATTTGAAACGTTTTCACTTTTGTAAATTTTATTGACATTTTTTGAATAAGCTGTGGAAAATAGCACTAAAGATGTCGCAATAAGTATTAAAATTTGTTTAATAATGATCATATTAAATGGCTAGAAAAATAAATACCAGAATTTACAAATTAAAGAAATACTATAGTTTAATTAACCACAAACTTATTTTTAATAATAAGTCTTTTGATAGATATAAAATGTCCCTGAATTTATCCGACGATAAAGATAAAAATTTGTCTAATCTCAAAGAAAAAATTTCCTTATTAAAAAATTGTAATTTAAAAAAAAATGCCAATAATCTAGTTTTTTCAGATGGTAATCCTAATTCGAAGATAATGCTTATTGGAGAAGCTCCCGGAGCAAATGAGGATAAAGAAGGGCTTCCGTTTGTAGGAAGAGCCGGGATATTATTAGATAAAATGTTAGCTTCTATAAGTCTTGATAGAACTAAAGTTTATATTTCGAATGTAGTTAACTTTAGACCGCCAGAAAATAGAAAACCAACTGATGAGGAAATTTCAAGATATTTACCATTCTTAATTAAACATATAGAAATAATAAATCCAAAAATACTCATCCTTTTAGGAAGTACAGCCTTAAATGCTTTAATTGGTAATAAAGAAGTAATTTCAAAAGCCAGAGGTAGATGGTATGAAAAAAAAGTTGGCAATTCGAACCCATCAATTATTGCGTCTTTTCACCCTGCATATCTGATGAGACAACCCGATCAAAAAAAATTAGCATGGGTTGATTTAAAGATGGTAAGAGAAAAAATCAAAAAAATGGGAATTAAACTTGAAAAATAAGATAAAAACTGCTGGTGTGGATGAGGTTGGAAGAGGATGTCTAGCTGGACCGGTTGTATCAGCTGCTGTTATTTTAAGGAAAGGTATTAAACTACAACTCCTAAAAGACTCAAAAAAAATAAATTTTCATGAAAGATTAAAAATTGCTGAACATATAAAAAAGAACTCGTATCATTCTATTGGCGTAGCAAGTGTTGAAGAAATTCAAAAACTCAACATTTTAAGGGCAACTTTACTCTCTATGAAAAGAGCAATTAGCAAATTAAAAATCAAACCACAAAAAATACTAATTGATGGAAATTTTGCGCCTCAAGGTCTTAAAAATTGTAAAACAATAATAAAAGGCGATGAAAAAATTAAATGTATAAGCGCAGCTTCAATAATTGCTAAAGCTTATCGAGATTTAATCATGATTAAACTTTCGAAAAAATTTAAAAAATACAGCTGGGAAAAAAACTTTGGATATGGAACTAAGCAGCATTTAATTAACCTTAAAAGATTTGGTGTGTCGTCGCATCATAGAAAAAGCTTCAAACCCGTATACCACATCTTGTTGAAATAATTTTACAAAACACAATTCTTCTATTTTTTCACGTAAAACAAATTGAAATTAGATTCAATTTAAGGTTGATTCAATCAATGTCTAGTAAAGAAAATAAATTAATTAATGGTGATTGTTTAACTGAATTAAAAAAGTTACCAGATAAGTCTTTCGATTTAGTTTTTGCAGACCCTCCCTATAATTTACAAATTGGTGAAAAATTAACTAGGCCAAATGCGAGCAGAGTAAATGGAGTAACAGACAAATGGGATCATTTTAATAATTTTAAACATTATGATAACTTTTGCAAAACTTGGCTCGGAGAGTGTAAAAGAGTTTTGAAAGACAATGGAAGTATTTGGGTAATAGGCTCCTACCACAATATTTTTCGTATAGGTTTTCACTTACAAAATTTGGAATATTGGTTGTTAAATGACGTGATTTGGAAAAAAAATAATCCAATGCCAAATTTTAGGGGTACTAGATTTACTAATGCGCATGAGACACTTATTTGGGCCTCTAAGAATAAAAAGTCTAAGTATACTTTTAACTATCAATCCATAAAGTGTTTAAATGACGACTTACAAATGAGATCTGATTGGACATTTCCGATTTGTAACGGAAAAGAAAGATTAAGAAAAAATGGTCAAAAAGTTCATTCTACTCAAAAACCAGAAGCACTGTTACATAGAATAATACTAGCTACCACAAATAAAGGTGATTGCATTTTAGATCCTTTTTTGGGAACAGGAACAACAGCCGTAGTAGCAAAAAAATTAGGAAGACATTACCTCGGAATTGAAAAAGAAAAAAAATATTTTAAAGCCGCTATTGAAAGGATTAAAAAAACAAAAGAAATTGAAGAGAGTTATCTTGATACAATTAAAAATAATAAATCTAAACCTAGAGTTCCTTTTGGCTCATTAGTTGAGTTGGGAATTCTTAAAGCTGGTACTGTTTTATTTGATCCAAAAAAGAAATTTAATGCAAAAATTATGGTTGATGGGAGTATAAAGTATAAAGAGTCTGAAGGCTCTATTCATAAAGTAGCAGCAAAAATTATGGGCACCGAAAGTTATAACGGTTGGACCTATTGGCATTATAAGGTTGGGAACTCAATCGTCCTCATAGATAATTTAAGGCAAAGGTTTTTATCTAAAAACGCGTTCAGGAACTAGTGATAAAAATTATTTTCTGTAAATAATTCCCAGGTATGAGTTAATAAAAACTTTTCGTTTAATTAAAAACTTAATTAAAAAATTTCTAATAGTTTGAAAAATTCTACCAGATAAGTGAAATAAAAAAAAATTAAAATTGGATCTTCTTTTAACTAATTTCACTCTTTTCAATCTCTCTTGAAAGTAAATTTCATTTATATTTTTCTTCTCCTCTTTTAATAAATTAAATAATTCAAATGCACTTTCAATAGATTGGCCTGCACCTTGAGCAAGTGTTGGGAGGAAACCGTTAAACGCGTCACCAATATAAAAAACTTTATCGTTACTTGGCTTAAAAATTTTTGAAGAAGAATACAGAGGCCAAGATCTAAGCTCTCCTTCAAAAATATTTTTTAAATTTTGATTTTGATTTACTACTCTGTTAATAGATAACTTGGTTTCTTCAGGGTTATACTTATTTTCTCTCACGATACATACTAAATTAAGTTCTTTACTTTTATTGATTGGATATATGACTATATGACAATTACTACCCATCATTAAACTTATCCTGTTTTCATTAATATTTAAGTTAAGTTTCGACTTTATAATTTTTCTTATTGCAATAGCTTTTTGAAACTGGGGTTTATTTTTTTTCTTCTCAAAAAAAGATTTTGTATTTGAAAAAATTCCATCAGCACCCACAACGAAATCAACTAAATCATTTGTATTGTCATCAAATTTTATAAGCACCTTACCTTTAATTTCTGAAACTTCCTTTATTCTTTTTCCAAATCTTAAGTGCTGATTGTAAATATCACTTTTTAATAGTTCAATCAAAGTTGACCTTTGGAGAGTTATGTAACTATTTCCTCCATTATTAAATTGAGATAAATCCAAATTACATATTTTTTCGTTTTTAATATCATAAAAATCTAATCCTGTCGGATAAAAGATTTTATCTTTATCAATTTTTTGAAAATTGATCTTGTTTAAAATTTTTATGCTATTAGGCGATAATTGAATTCCGTACCCTTCATCGATTGAAAAACTTTCCTCCTTTTCATACAGAATAAAATCATGATCGGTTTTTTTTTTTAATCAAATTTGCAAAAGTCAAACCTGCAATACCAGCTCCAATAATAGCAAATTTTTTTTTCATTAAAATAAAGTTGATATTTGTTTTATTATATTTTTTGTGAAACTTGGGATAAATTCCTTATTGTTCTTCAAATGAAACCAATAATACTTTGGAGGTATTTTATTTGAGAATTTATAATACAAATTTATATTTAATTTTAAATTTGAAATTGAATTTTTATAATTTTTCAAAAATTTCCATTCTTTTTCATTGAGATTTCCGTTGGTTTCTCTAATAGTTGGCATATTGAAATTTTTTAAAAAACTGATTTGATTTTCTTTTGTTAGTGCAATCTGCTTTTTTTTATTAATGTAACAAAAAATATCATACTTTTTAAATTTTATATTTTTTTTTAAAGAATTTTTAATTTTATTTTTTGATTTAAAGTATTTACAAGTTTTGCTTAAAGAACAATTGAGACAAAGTGGATTTTTGGGCTTACAAACTAATGCACCAAATTCCATGAGAGCTTCAATAAAGTCTGCGTTACGATTTGTATAAAACAGATTTTTGCTATTTTTTTCAAATAATTCTTTAAAATTAATTTTATTTTCTTGAAGATTAAAATTTCTTGAAAAAACTCTTTTAACGTTACCATCGATAGCAATTGTGGGTCTATTGTGAATTAAACCTAGTAATGCGTTTCCAGTATAATCCCCTATTCCTGGGAGTTTTTTAATTTCTTCCAGATTTTTGGGTAACTTAGAATTATAACTTTTAACTAATATTTTTGAACAGATTAAAAGATTTTTTGCTCTCCTGTAATATCCAAGTCCTTCCCACATTTTAAGGATTTCTTTTTCAGAACTTTTAGACAATTCAGCTAAAGTTTTATATTTTTTTGTAAAATTATTAAAATAAGGAATCACTGTTTTTACTTTAGTTTGTTGCAGCATAAATTCACTTAAAAGACGATAATAAAGCTTTTTTGTTGATCTTTTGCTAACACGCCAAGGTAGATTGCGTCTGTTATTATCATACCATGCAAGTAGTTTTTTTGGTAAATTATTATTTATATGCATAATAAAAAAATTAATATTAATAAAACTAAGAATTTCGCACAAGGGTTAAGACCTTTCTCAACAGTAATTCCTTCAAATTTAAAGAAAATTCTGAAAAAAAGTGGTTACAACTTTTCAAACATAATAGACAAATGGACAAAAATGGTAGGAAAAGATGTTTCAGATATAAGTTACCCAATAACAATTAAAACGAGTGCAAAAATGCGTGAGGGAACCTTAATTTTAAATGTTATCCATGGAAAGCAGTTAGAAATAGAATATAAAAAACAATTAATAATTGATAAAATTAATTCCTTTTTTGGTTACAAATGTGTAAGTCAAATTAAACTAAAAGTTATATTTAAAGATGAATTAAAAAATAAAAAAAATTCTGATTTTAATTTTGTAAATAAGTTTCAGAAAAAGATTAAATTACTTAAAAACCAAGATTTGCAAAAATCCTTGTCTAGATTGATTAAAGCCTATGGAGAAAAAAATGTTTAAACGAATAACATTGACATTACTGATATTTTTTTTTTTCTATCCTTCATTTGCTTCAGCCCGGGACAATGGAGTACTAAGTTTGGGAAACCCAAATGCAAAAGTTACAATTAAAGTTTTTTCATCACTTACCTGTCCTCACTGTGCGTCTTTTCATCTTGAGGTTTTTGATAAATTAATGACTGATTTCATAGACAAAAATTTAGTTAAATATGAACATCATAGTTTTCCATTAGACATTGCTGCTCTTAACGCAGATATTATTGTGAAATGCGAGCTAGAGCCGGTTGACTCGTTTATGGTACTTTATAAGATTTATAAAAATCAAAGTGAATGGGCGATAGGTAAAGATATAAAAAAGATAAATGATAAAATAATGAAAGTGGCTCAAAATCCAAAGTTAGATAGAATTAAAATGGAGAAATGTTTGGTAAATGAAAAAATTCAAGACAGTATTTTAAATGAGAGGATTTCAGCCCAAAAAAAATATAATATTACATCCACTCCAACAATTTATATAAATGAAAAGATATATAAGGGAAATCACAAATATAAAGATTTTAAAAAGGAAATAGAGAAAAATTTATAATGAAATTTAAAAAACTAAACATGACTGGCTTTAAATCCTTTTATGATAAAACTTCTTTTTTAATTGAAGACGGTTTAACAGGCATTGTTGGACCAAATGGTTGTGGAAAATCAAACATTGTTGAGTCGTTAAGGTGGTGTATGGGAGAAACGTCTGCGAAAAGTATGAGAGGTTCTGGAATGGAAGATGTGATATTTTCTGGAACTACCAGTAGACCAGCAAAAAATATTTCGGAGGTTTCAATATTGCTTGATAATGATGAAAAAGATGCTCCATCGAATTATAACGAGTTAGATGAAATTGTTTTATCAAGAAAAATTGAGAGAGATAAAGGCTCAAAATATTATATAAATGATAAAGAAGTTAGAGCTCGAGATGCTCAAACTTTCTTTGCAGATTTATCTACTGGAGCTCACTCCCCTTCATTGATAAGCCAAGGGAAAATTGGTCAGCTGGTCACATCTAAACCAATTGAGAGAAGAACCATTCTTGAAGAGGCTGCGGGTATTTCAGGTATACATGCTAGAAGACACGAAGCCGAAACAAGGCTATCAGCTGCCGAAAATAATTTAAAAAGGGCGGATGAGTTAAAAAAACAACAAGAGAAGCAACTTGATAATTTAAAAAAACAAGCCGAGGAGGCATCTAGATATAAAGAAATTTCAAAAGAAATAAGGAAAATAGAGGCTGGTCTTTATTACCTAAAACTTAAAGATATAGAAAAAGGAAAAAAGACTACCCTAGAAAAGTTAAGTGAACAAGAAGATGAAATAAGTGCAATAAAAATTGACTTAAGCCACAACACTAACTTGCTTGAAACTGAAAATAAAAGGCTTTCACCATTAAGAGACAAAAAAATGGAAACCTTAGCAAAATTACAAAAATTAAACTTGGAAATGGGGAGTCTTGAGGATGAGGATAGTAGAGTTAAAAATTTACAAATCAAATTACAAAAATCTTTAGAGACTATTGACTCTGATCTTGAGAGAGAAAAAAGTATATCTTTAGATGCAAATTTGAATGAAAAAAGAATCTTAGAGGAAAAAAATGACTTAATAAAAACTGAGACATCTTTATCCGAATCAGAAAAAAACTCAAATCAAAAACTAAAAGACTCAAAAAATTATTTAATAAAATTAAAGGATGAATTAAATAGTTTAATTGATATCTTTGAAGATTATATTGAAAACAAAAAAATTTTAGAAAAAGAACACTTAATTCAATTAAAGAAAATAGTTGGAAATATTACTAATGCTCAGGAAGATTATGCTTTAATTTATGGTTCAAATCAATCTATTAAAAATGACTCGATTAAACGACAGGAGAGAATAAAAAATATTGATTTAGAAGTTGAAAATTGGAGAAATCTTAAATCAAACTCAGAAAAAATGAGTTTTGAGTTAGCTGATAGGAAAAATAAATTAAAGAGGGAAATAGAAGAAAATCAAAAAAACCCAGAAAAAATTGCTACTAGCAAAGGTCAGATTATTCAAAACCTTGAGGACACCAAAAAGAGAAGCGAAGAATTAGAGAAAGAGTTAGATTTAGCTGAGACAAAATTTAATGATATAAATCAAAATATAAATGAAGTTCAAGAAAAACTGTCTAATTTAAGAGAGAACAAGGCCAGAAACGAGGCAACTATAGAAGGCATAGAGAACAGAAAGAGAGATTTATTATATACAGTTAAAAATGATCTAAATATTGAAAATGAAAATCTACTATTCTCAAGTTCAGATTTAGTTGAGCTTACGGAATTTAATTTTCCTTCTATTTCAGAGCAAGAAGAAAAAGTTGAAAAAATTAAGAAAAAAAGAGAGTCTCTTGGATCAGTAAATTTAAGAGCAGATGAAGAAACCAAAAAATATGAGAATGAAATCAAGAAAATGGAGGATGATAGAGCAGATCTTTATTCAGCGATAGTAAAACTTAAATCAAGTATTGAAGAACTTAATCACAAAGGCAGAGAGAGGTTGCTAGATGCATTTACGAAAATTAACAGAAAATTTAATGAAGTTTACACAAAATTATTTAACGGAGGGAGTGCGAAATTAGAATTAGTAGACTCTGATGATCCTTTGGAAGCAGGTTTAGAGATGCTAGTATCTCCTCCTGGGAAAAGGTTACAATCAATCACATTATTATCGGGTGGTGAACAAGCACTCACAGCTTTGTCTTTAGTGTTCGCAGTATTTTTAGTTAACCCTTCGCCAATTTGTGTATTGGACGAAGTAGATGCTCCTTTAGATGACGCAAATGTTACCAGGTTTTGCGCTTTGCTGGATGAACTGACCATAATTACAAAAACGAGATTTATAATAATTACTCATCACGCTTTGACTATGTCAAGAATGCATCGTCTATATGGGGTAACTATGCCTGAAAAAGGAGTGAGCCAATTAGTTTCCGTAGATCTTCAAAAGGCAGAAGAATTGGTAGCTTAAAAATGGAGAAAGAACAAGATTTTAAAACTCGCCTTAAAATTGCAAAAGAGAAAATAAAAGATTTGCAAAATACTAGCGATGAAAAAAAGGGGGCTTTTATGGGCAATGCCTTTAAACTAGGTACTGAATTAGTAGCAGCAGTTGCAGTTGGGACAATAATTGGGTTTATTTTAGATAACTGGTTTGATACTAAACCATGGTTAATTATAGTATTCTTTTTTTTAGGAGCAATAGCTGGGGTTTTAAACGTGATAAGAGCTGCTAAAAAAATGCAAAAAATTAATTAAAAGGATTTTATGGCTACAAACCCAATGCAACAATTCAGCGTACATCGAATTGGTCCGGAAATAAATTTTAGTGGTGTCGACTTATCTTTTACAAACGCCAGCTTATTCATGGTAATAAGTATATCTATAATTATTTTATTTCTATTTTTAGCGACCAAAGAAAAAAAGATTGTTCCAAATAAACTTCAATTAATTTCGGAGCTGACTTTTAATTTTATTGCAAAAATGATTAGTGATACTGCGGGTTCAAAAGCCAAACCCTACTTCCCTTTCATTTTTAGTCTATTCACTTTTGTTCTATTATGTAACATGGTTGGCATGTTACCGTACGCATTTACCGTTACTAGTCATATTATAGTAACTCTTATAATGGCTTTATTTATTTTTATAGCAGTTACAATAATTGGCTTTATGAAACATGGTTTTAAATACTTATCTATTTTTGTACCTAGTGGAGTTCCAGTAATACTATTACCTTTAATAACTATTATAGAAATTATTTCTTATTTAAGTAGACCAGTTAGTTTGTCAGTAAGACTTTTTGCAAATATGATGGCAGGTCATACTATGTTAAAAGTTTTTGGAGGTTTTGTTATAAGTTTAGGAGTATTTGGAGGTTGGCTACCATTGAGTTTTTCAGTTGCGCTGACTGGTTTGGAAATATTAGTTGCGTTTTTACAAGCTTACGTATTTGCAATTTTAACCTGCATCTATTTAAATGATGCATTAAACTTACACCATTAAAAAAAGGAGGATATATGGAGTTAGAAGCGGCAAAAATGATTGGAGCAGGTTTGGCTGCAATCGCATTAGCTGGAGCAGGAGTAGGAATCGGAATAATTTTCGGTAACTATTTGTCTGGAGCTATGAGAAACCCTTCTGCAGCACAGAAACAATTTCCTAATTTATTATTAGGTTTTGCACTTGCAGAAGCTACAGGTTTATTTGGATTGGTTGTTGCATTAATAATTTTATTCGCGTTTTAGATTATTAATGAGATTTACAATCTTTTTATTAACTACGTTTTACTCAAAAAATTTGGTTGCTGCTGAGGCTGGTATGCCTCAGCTGGACCCTACTTTCTGGGCATCACAGGGTTTTTGGTTAGTTATAACTTTTTTAATATTATATTTTTCTATTTCTAAAATTTTCTTACCAAAAATTAAAAACAATTTAGATAATAGGGAAAAAAAAATAAAAAATGATTTGGAGGAAGCAAAAAAACTCAAAGATTTGGCAGATAAAAAAAAAAATGAGTACAATAGAGTTATTGAGGATACAAAAAAAGAGGTAGCAAAAATTCTGCTCGAAAATAACAATAAACTAAAAAAAGATATTCAAAATAAAAAAGAAGGTTTTGAAAAAGAAATTAATTTAGAGCTAGATAAAGCACAAAAGAATATAGAAAACTTAAAGAGTAATTCCATGGAAAAAATTCAAATTATTTCAGAAAATATTGCTACACAATTAGTAGAAAAAATTTCTGGTGATAAATTGAACAACAGTAGTATTAAGGCGGTTGTTAAAGAAATTACAAAAAAGAACTTGAACAATTATTTATGAACATAGATGCAACATTTTGGGTAGCCATATCTTTTTTTATTTTTTTAGGTATTTTATTTTACTTTAAGATACATACAAAAATCAAAGATATGCTCGATACAAATATTAAAGATATAAAAAATCAAATTGAGGATGCTGAAAAACTCAAAGATGAGGCAAAAGTAATTTTTAGTGAAAATGAAAAAAAATTAAGTAAATCAAAAATTGAGATTAAAGAAATGCTTAATCAAGCAAATGATGAAGCTGAAAAAAAAGTTATTTTAGCAAATGATGAATTTCATAAGCTTTTAGAAAATAGAAAGAAAAATACAGATCTAAGAATTAAACAAATGAACGACCAGGCTTTAAAAGATATCAAAAATGCCTCGGTTCATATTGCAATACAATCTGTTGAAAGGCTTTTGCTAAAAACTTTAGATAAAAGTAAGTTAGATAGACTTTACGAGCAAAGTATAGAAGAAACAAAGTTAGCCCTTAAGAAAAAATCCGGGTAATATAAGCCATAATAAAATGGCAAAAAAAGTTTTAATAATTGGTTCAGGTTTTGGAGGTCTAGCCTCGGCCTTAAGGCTTAGAGCAAAAAACTTTGAGGTAACTCTTCTTGAAAAACAACCTGATTTAGGAGGGAGAGCAAGAGTTTTTAAAAAGGATGGATTTACTTATGACGCTGGACCCACTGTCATCACTGCCCCATATTTATTATCCGAACTATTTAAATTATTCAATAAAGAAATTGATAAATACGTAAAAATAGTTCCGTTAGATCTTTGGTACAGATTTATTTTTAGTGATGGTCAACATTTTGACTATTCAGGAAATAATAGTCAAATGAGAGAGCAAATAGAAAAAATTTCATCTATAGATTATAAAGGATACGAAGATTTAGTTTCTTTCACTAAAAAAATATTTGAAAAAGGCTTTACTGAATTATCAGATAAACCTTTCAATAATTTAATATTTATGCTCAAACAAGTTCCTGATCTACTTAGACTTAAAAGTTATAATTCAGTTTATAAGTTAGTTTCTAGCTATATAAAAAATGAAAAGCTAAGAAGAGCTTTTAGTATGCATCCACTTTTAGTTGGTGGAAACCCTTTTACTACTACTTCAATATATGCACTAATTTTATTTTTAGAAAAAAAGTGGGGCATTCATTATGCTATGGGCGGGACTGGAAAAGTTGTTGATGCTTTGGAAAAATTAATGAGAGAAGAAAATATAAAAATATTAAAAAACTCGGAGGTAACCGAGATCATTTGTGAAAATGATAATGTAAAAGGTGTGATAATAAATAATAAACAAAAAATTAATTGTGACTATGTAGTCTGTAACGCAGATCCTCCTGGTGTTTACCAAAATTTAATTAAACAAAAAAGTGATTATAATTTTTTCTTCAAACATAAAATTAAGAGAATGAATTATTCGATGGGTTTATTTGTCTATTATTTTGGAACAAAAGTAAAATATAATAATATAGCGCATCATACAATTTATTTTGGAAGAAGTTATGAGTCACACCTAAAAAAGATATTTGACAAAAAAGTTTTATCTAATGATATAAGTTTCTATCTTCATAGACCAACAGCAACTGATGAAAGTATGGCTCCAAAAGGTCATGATGCATTTTACGTACTTGTTCCGGTTCCAAACAATTTATCTAAAATTGATTGGGCAATAGAGGGTGAAAAACTAAAAGATATTGTAATAGAAAAAATGGAGAAAACATTATTGCCTAATCTTAGGGATAAACTAACAAATGATTTTTATCTGACACCTGATTATTTTGAAAATGAGCTTAATACTAAATATGGCTCGGGATTTTCAATACAACCTAGATTCACTCAGTCAGCTTATTTTAGATTTCATAATAAATCAGAAGTTTTCAAAAATCTTTTTTTTGTTGGTGCGGGGACACATCCTGGTGCAGGTATGCCAGGAGTTTTATCGTCAGCAAAAGTTTTAGATAGATTATTTTAAATGGAAAATAATTTATTAAAAAAAAATGCAAAATCTTTCTATTGGGCTAGTTTTTTCTTATCAAAAATAGTAGTCCGTAAATCTATAGCGTTATACAATTTTTGTAGAACTTTAGATGATATAGCTGATGAAAGAAATGAATTAGAAAAGAAAAAAGAGAATTTTAATAAATTTAAAAGAGAGTTTTTAAATAGAAATATAAAAAATCCTATTATATTTGAAATGTGGTCAGTAATTGATAGTGAGAAAATATCATTAAATATTGTTTTAGACTTATTTGATGGTGTTGAAACTGATTTACAGGAAGAGGTCATTATCAAATCAAAAAAAGAACTTCTACTTTATTCTTACAGGGTTGCGGGCACTGTTGGTTTGATGATGTCTAAAATATTACAGGTAAAAAACAAAGAGGCCTTTAAAGGAGCAATAAATTTAGGCATTGCGATGCAACTCACCAATATTGCTAGAGACGTAGTTGAAGACAGTAAGAGGAATAGAAAATATATTGAAACGTCTTTTTCATCAATTGAAAAAACTATTCAAGATGCTGAGATTTTTTACAAAAAGTCTTTCGACTCTATTAGTGGGATACCAATAAAATCGAGATTTTCTGTAATAGTTGCAAGAAGAATTTATAAAAAAATCGGAGACTATATTTTGACTCAAAAAAATATGGAAAATTATAATAAAGCAGGAAAAATATATGTGCCTTTAATTGCCAAAATTGGTGAAACCTTTTACTCTGTTTTAGACTTTTTAAAATTATTGTTTGTACAAAAAATTAGTAATGAGAATAAAGAAAGTTATAAAATTTTATCTCAGGAGATAAATCTAGATGAAAGAATTTGATTATGTGATAATTGGAGCTGGTTGCGCAGGTTTGTCTTTAGCATATGAATTAGAGATAAATGATAAATTAAAAGATAAAACACTTGCAATAATTGAGCCTCGAACAGAATACAATAGAGACAAAACTTGGTCTTTTTGGAAGGTTTTTGATCATAGATTTGATGACTGTATAATCAAGAGTTGGAATAATTTTACAATAAATACTACTGATAATACAAAAGAATTAATTTCAAAAGAATTTCCATATCAAAGTATTGATAGTGGAAAATTTTATAAAAAGATAAATTTAAGACTTTCAACAAATCCAAATATAAATTTTTTTAAACATATTAGTGAAATAAAATCTGAAAATTCTATAATTTTTAATAGTGTAATTGATACAAAACCAAACGAGTCAAGCTTATGGCAACATTTTAAAGGAGTTGAGATTGAAACAGAAAATGAAATTTTTGATGATGAAATTTTTAATTTAATGGATTTTAATTGCGATCAAAGAAATGATGTACATTTTTTTTATACCCTACCCTTTACAAAAAATAGAGCACTGATTGAAACAACTTGGATTTCTCAATTAAAAAATGAAAATTTAATGAATTATGACTTACAACTTGAAAATTATATTCAAAATAATCTAAATATAAAAAAATACAAAATTAAATATTCTGAGAAAGGGGCAATTCCATTATTTAAACCTCATAATAAAAAAAGTGAGAAAGTTATTCATTTAGGTTCTGCAGGTGGAATGACAAGATTAAGTACAGGTTATACTTTTTTGAATATTCAAGAGCATAGTCAATACATCTTAAAAAATATTGATACTGTAGAAAAAGTTAAAAAATTTAGTATCGGTAAAAAATATGAACTTCTTGATAATGTATTTTTAAATGTGCTTAAAAAGAATCCCGCTAAAATGCCTGATATTTTTTTTGAACTATTTAAATGTTCTCCAAATACCGTTATAAAATTTTTATCAAATAAAAGTAATTTTTTAGATGATATTAAGATAATAAACAAAATGCCAAAATTAATTTTTATAAAAGCATTATTTAATTAATGGATAAATTAAACTTCAAACATTCAATTATTTTTTTTAATATAAGTATTTTTTTAAGCCCATTTTATTTTATACTAAATTATGAACCAATAATACTATGTTTATTCCTTATACTTATAATTGGAATTTCTCACGGCTCGCTAGATAATATTAAGGGGAAAGTTTTGTTAAAATTATATGGATATAAATCTATAAGTGTATTTTACGTTACATATGTTTTTATATCTTTATTAATCATTGTGTCATGGCTAGCAGTTCCAAATATTACACTATTTTTGTTCCTGGTTGTTGCTTCATATCATTTTGGCAAAGAAGATACAGTGTTTTCTTTTAGGAAAAAGTTTTTAGTGTCTGAACTACTTTTCTTTTTAAAAGGTTCATCAATCATCATAGCGCCTTTGCTATTTCAAAGAGAGGCAACAAATGATATTTTTAGGATTTTAAATTTTTATATTTTTGAATTGTCATTTTTTAGCAATCAGTTTTTGATAATATTATTGTTTTTAGGTTTTATATCATCAGTTTATATTTCATTTAAAAAAGAGTTTAATTTTAAGTTAATTTTGATATTAGATTTTCTATCTATAATAATTTTAAATTTCTTCTTAACACCAATTTTAGCATTCACAACATATTTTTGTTTTCTACACTCTATAAGGCATTCTTTTGGATTGATATACGAGCTAGATAAATCTTTTAAATTAGGCTTCAAAAAATTTATCTCTAAGGCAATACCTTTAACCTTAATTACAGGAATAACATTCTTAATTGCGATATATTTTTTAAACAATTTTTACGGGCTCAATGAGGCTATTTATAAGGTAATTTTTATTGGTTTGGCCTCACTTACTTTTCCGCATATATTGTTAGAATACTTATTAGAAAAAAATGAAAAAAAATCTTAAAATTTATTTAGCTTCTCCAAGAGGTTTTTGCGCTGGTGTGAAACGGGCGATAGAGATCGTTGAAAAATCAATTGATAAATTCGGCTCCCCTGTATATGTAAGGCATGAGATCGTTCATAATAAACAAGTTGTTGAAGAACTGAAAGAAAAAGGTGCAGTTTTTGTAGACGAACTATCAGATGTAAAGGATGCGAGTAGGCCAGTAATTTTTTCCGCTCATGGGGTTCCAAAATCAGTCCCAGAGGAAGCAAAGTTAAGAAATTTAACTTATGTAGATGCTACTTGCCCATTAGTTTCAAAGGTGCACAGAGAGTCGGAACAACTGAACAAAAATGGATATGAAATTCTATTGATTGGCCACAAAAATCATCCCGAGGTCATAGGAACTATGGGTCAACTGTCTAAAGGTTCAATTAAATTAATCGAAAATAAAGAGGATGTTGAAAATTTAAAAGAAAAAGATTTTAAAAAACCTTTGGCTTATATTACTCAAACAACTCTATCTGTTGATGATACTGCTGAAATAATTGATGCGCTTAAAAGTAAATTTCCAAATATTAAAGGTCCTATAAAAGAAGACATTTGTTACGCAACAACTAATAGGCAATCGGCAGTAAAAGAAATAGCATCTAAATGTGACATTTTTTTTGTAGTAGGTAGCCGTAATTCATCAAACTCTGTAAGATTAGTAGAGGTGGCGAAAAAGGCTGGGTGTAACAATTCTCAATTAATGCATTCAGAAAAAGAAATACCATATAAAGAAATAGATAGTTCTGATATCATTGGAATATCTTCTGGCGCCTCAGCCCCAGAAAAGTTAGTGTTAACATTACTGGAGAATATTAAAAAGGATAGAAAAGTATCAATACAAGAAGTTGTTGTTGCTGAAGAAAAAGTTGTATTTAAATTACCTAAAGAGCTTAATTGATGGCAGTATATACAAAACTTAATAAAAAAAAAGTCGAGGAAATATTATCAAATTATAATTTAGGAAAAGTAGAGTCATTTGAAGGTATCGAAGAAGGAATAGAAAATACAAACTATATTGTATCAACAAATAAAAATAAATTTATACTCACTATTTATGAAAAAAGAGTGAAAGCTGCTGATCTGCCTTTTTTTTCAGATCTAATGTTATCATTAAATAGATCTAATTTTAAATGCCCGGCACCTATTTTAAACAATAAAAATAATACTATTACAGATTTTGAAGGAAAAAAATTGATGATTGTTTCTTTTCTTGAGGGAAAAGCGAAAAAAAATTTGTCACCAACTAATTGTAAATCAATTGGTATAGAAATAGCTAAAATGCACGAACTTACAAAATATTTAAACTTAAATCGAAAAAACGATCTCTCTGTAAATTCATGGAGAAAGTTGTTTGACGCTGTTAAAGATAAGTGCGCAAATATACATAAAGACCTTCCAAAACTTATTATAGAAAATCTTAATGATGTTGAAAAAAATTGGCCTAAAAGTTTACCTAAAGGAATTATTCACGCTGATTTATTTCATGATAATATTTTTTTCCTGGAAAATAGTTTTAGTGGCTTAATTGATTTTTATTTTTCATGTGAAGATTTTTTTGCATTTGAAATAGCAATTTGTTTTAATGCTCTTTGTTTTGATGGCCTAAAAAATGATCTAAGCTTTAACGTTACAAAAGCAAAAAACTTTATTGATGGATATACATCTGTTAGAAAACTCACACAAGAAGAATTAAATAGTATTAAGGTTTTATCCCAAGGAGCTGCTTTGAGATTCTTATTAACGCGAGTGTTTGATGCTTTAAATACAGTAGAGGGCGCGATGGTAAAAATTAAAGACCCCATGGAATATTTAAAGAGACTAGAATTTCATAAGAATTCAAAAGGTTACGAAGATTATTTTTTTTAATGAGATTTAGAATTTATACTGATGGTGCTTGCTCAGGGAATCCTGGAAAGGGAGGATGGGCAGCCATTATTTTAGATGATAAGTTGAATCAAACAAATGTATCGGGTAGTGAGAATAAAACTACAAATAATAGAATGGAGTTAACAGCTCCAATAATGGCACTAAAAAGAATAAAAAAAAAATCTGAAATAATAATTTATACTGACTCAAAGTATGTTAAAGATGGGATTACTGATTGGATTAAAAAGTGGAAATTAAACAACTGGAAAAATTCGAATAAAAAATCTATTAAAAATAAAGATCTATGGATCAAATTAGATAATTCATGTCAAAAACATAAGGTAAATTGGAAATGGGTTAAAGCTCACTCTGGAAACAAATATAATGATCTTGTTGATAAACTAGCAGTTTCAGAAACTAAATAGCCTTTAGGAAATTCTCTGCAGCAGATAATTTACAAGTAGCGGTCTCTTTTTCCTCTTCTATTTTTTTTACTTCACCATTTTCTACAAGCATTGTGTATCGATTTGATCTTATTCCAAGCCCTTTTTCAGTTTTATCGACTTCTGCACCAATGGCTTTTGTAAACTCAAGGAAAGGATCGCCAACCATAAATATTTTATTAGTTGTATTTTGAATTTCTCCCCAAGCTTTCATTACATTAGGATCATTCACAGCTATACAAATTATTTTTGAAATCCCCTTTTTAACAGCTAAATCATAATTTTTTATATAACCTGGTAAGTGAAGGGCTGAACAAGTTTTTGTAAATGCTCCCGGCATACCTAAAATAATACTTTTTTCTTTACAAAGATCTAATACCTTTATTTTTTTAACATCATTGTTTTTATTCAAATAAAACAATTCTGAATTTGGTAAACTATCCCCGGCTTTTATTTTCATTTAATTTTTTCTAAAATATATTTTTTAATTTCATCAATATTATTTTCTATAATATCAAATTTTTCAGCTTTTTTTGAAAGATTTTTAAATTGCTTTGGTGGCTCTATATTTTTTCCAATAGCTAAATTTATTGTTTCTAAAAATTTATAGGGGTGAGCTGTTCCTAAAACTATTGTTTTTGATTTATTTTTAATATTATAAGCTGCTCCTACAGCTGTAGCAGTATGGGGGTCTAAAATGAAACCATAGTTTACAAAAAAGTCTTTAATTATTCTTACTGTATCTGAGTCATTAATTTTTTCTGCAACAAAATTTTCTCTTATTTTTTTTAATTCATTTTCTTCAAGTTTGTAAAAACCATTTTTACTTAAATTTTTCATTAATTTAGTTACTTTGTCGTCATCTTCGTTTAATATGTCAAATAGCAATCTTTCAAAATTACTTGCTACTTGAATATCCATGCTTGGCGAAAGTGAGGGTTTGACTGCTAATGGCCTATATTCACCAGAGTCGATAACTCTACGTAAAATATCGTTCTCATTTGTTGCTACTATTAGTTTGTCTATAGGCAACCCCATTTTTTTTGCAACATAACCTGCGTATACATCTCCAAAATTACCAGTTGGAACAGAAAAATTAAGTTTTGTAGAAAATTTAAAATATGCGAAAAAATAATAAACAATTTGGCAAATTATTCTTGCCCAATTTATTGAATTTACTCCTGACATATTTATTTTTTCTCTAAATTGTTCGTTGTTAAACATCTTTTTAACAATACTCTGACAATCATCAAAGTTTCCCTTAACTGCAATATTATAAATATTTTTTGACTCACAAGTAGTCATAATTTTTCTCTGAATACTTGAAATTTTTTCGTGCGGGTGTAGAACAAATAAATTGATATTCTCTTTTTCTTTTAATGCTGCTATGGCTGCGGATCCAGTGTCACCAGAGGTTGCTACTATAATATTAATTTTTTTTTGTTTAATTGTAGAGCTTCATACATCAATCCTATTACTTGCATTGCTATATCTTTAAAAGCTAATGTTGGACCATGGTATAGTTCGAGTAAATTAATATTATCAATTTTTTTAATTTCAACAACATTTTTTTTTTCAAAATTTGAATAAGCTTTAATCAGCAATAATCTAATTTTATTTTTTTCTAAAACTGGTTCACAAAATTTTGAAATTATCTCTGTGCCTAAGTCTATATAGTCTAGGTCACTTAATCTTTTTAATTCTTTTTCATTAAATCTTTTTATACAATTTGGTAAAAATAAGCCCCCGTCTGGCGCTAATCCTCTTAAAAAAATATTATCAAAATTGTAATTTAAAGATTTATTTCTAGTACTTATATAATTCATTGTTTTTTTCTAAAGTATAAAAAATATAACAGTATTGAAAGTGCTACTGAATACCAAGTTAGAGCATATTTAAGGTGATTGTTGGGCAAATTAGGAGTTACAATTTTTTTTTTAATAAATCCATTTTGATTATTCTGTAAAATTATGACAAAATTATCCAATTTATATCCTGTAAATTCCATTAAATCTCTCAAATTCAATGAATACCAAATATTTTTTTTAATATCATTTTCAGGTTTAAAAAGATTAGGTTTTGTAATTTTTTTAATTATTCCTTCAAAATCTCTTATGTTTACTTTATTTATTTTAGTGTCAGCTTTCTTATCGTTCTGTATCCAGCCTCTATTTATTAATAAAATTTCATTTGTATTAGTTTTTAACGGGGTAATGACATCATAGCCAGGTGTGCCTTTTTCATTTAAACTATAAAGGTATATTTGTTTGGTAAAATCAAATTTGCCATCAAATTTTACTTTTTGATAATTTTTGATGTTCGTTTTAGAAAAATATACTGCTTCAGAATTAAGTCCATTTTCAATTTCATTAATCAATTCTAGTTTCCACTGCAATCTATATAATTGCCAAGTTCCCAATGAACAAAAAAGTACTATTGAAAGAAAAACGAAAATACTGAAAGATATTTTTTTCAAATATTTTTAACTTCCCCAAATATAAATTGCAGCAAACAAGAATAACCAAACAACATCGACAAAATGCCAGTACCATGCTGCTGCTTCAAAACCAAAGTGATGATCAGGTTTAAAATGACCTTTGATTGATCTATATAAACAAACTGCTAAAAAAATTGTACCGATAATAACATGGAAACCATGAAATCCTGTTGCCATGTAAAAAGTTGAGCCATAAATATTTCCATCAATTGTAAAAGTAGCGTGATGATATTCATATGCTTGAAAACATGAAAAAACAAAACCTAGAAACACTGTAGCAATAAGACCATTTACCAAACTTTTTCTATCATTTTCTAACATAGCGTGATGTGCCCAAGTAACAGTTGTGCCTGATAATAATAGTATTAGTGTATTTATTAATGGGATGTCCCAAGGATCAAAAGTTTTTATATCAGCAGGTGGCCATATTTTTCCAATTGCTTCTGTCGGAAAAAGACTTGCATTAAAAAACGCCCAAAACCAAGCAACAAAGAACATTACCTCAGAAGCTATGAATAGTGTCATACCATATCTGTGGCCGATCTGAACTATTGCGGTGTGATGACCTTGCTTTTCAGCTTCATCGATTACATCTCTGAACCACATAAAAGCACCATAAATTAATAATCCGGTACCAATAAGTAATAACCAAAGAGCTTTAGTATGAAAATAATATACCGATCCCAAAGCCAATATCAAACATGCGAATGAGGAAAATATTGGCCAAGGGCTTGGATCGACTAAGTGAAAATCATGTTTTTTTTCTCCAGAAGACATTTAGGCCTCACTTTTATTTTTATAATATTCAGACGAAAAAAAGGTAAAAGATAGAGTTACATCCGATATATTATTTGTTTTATTATCATCAACTACTTTTGGATCCAAGAAAAAAGTAAGTACAAACTTTTTCTTTTCTCCAGGCTTCAATGTTTGTTTTTCAAAACAGAAACATCCAATTTTATTTAAATATATTCCAAAAGGTGAGGGAGAAACATTAAAAGAAGCAGAGCCAGATGATGGTGAATTCGACTCATTCTCTACAAAAAAATTTACTGTGTGTACTTCACCTGGTTTTAAATTAATAGTATTTTTTTCTGGATAAAATTTCCAATCTAAAGAAGTATTTGAGTTTGTATCGAATCTCATTTTAAAATTTTGATTAATAACAATATTAGGAACTGGCTTATCTATAGCATTTTGAGTTGTTCCTCCAAAGCCAGTTACTCTACAAAATAAATCATATAATGGTACCGCTGCAAATGATAAACCTAACATTATTAAAAAGATTGAGACTAAAGCAATAGGAGTAAGTGTCAATTTATTCATTTTTATATTTCTCTATTATAAATTCCAATATTATAAAATGTTAATAAAAACAAAAATAGTATAAACAGTATTAGCAACAAAGCTGTTATGACATTTTTTTTTTTCTTATCCATAAAATCTCGCAATAAAATTGTCCAACAAAATTAACAAAAATAACGAAAACAAATAAAAGATTGAGTAAACAAATACTTTTCTAGCTATTAAATTTGAATATTTATTTTTTTTAGTTCTCAATAATAAGTAACATAGATACACATAATACAGTGTTAAGAGTATTGCAGGCACAAAATAAATTAAATTTGATAAATTGAAATAAAATGGAGCAATAGCAACTGGTACCATCAATAAGGAGTAAATAAAAATATTCTTTTTCGTCTTTTCTAGGCCATGTATAATTGGAAGCATAGGTATTTTAGCTTTTTTGTAGTCGTTGGATTTATATAAACTTAGAGCCCAAAAGTGAGACGGAGTCCAAATAAATATTATTAGAAATAGTAAGATTGGTTCAACAGTGATTGATCCAGTTGCTATTGTCCAACCAATTACAGGTGGTAAAGCTCCTGCAGCACCCCCAATAACTATGTTTTGTGTTGTTCTTCTCTTGAGCCAAACAGTATAAATAAAAAAATAAAAACTTATTGTTAAAAGCAGTAATAGTGATGAAACTAAATTAGAGTAAAAATAAAGCATAAAAATTGAGGTAACAGAGAGTATTACACCAAAAAATAAAGCGTGCTTTTTAGTAACTTTTCCAGAAGGAATTGGTCTGAGACAAGTCCTAGACATTAAAGCATCGAGATCGGACTCATACCACATATTTAAAGCACCTGCTGCTCCTGCTCCTAATGCAACAGCTAATAATGATAAAATCGAGTTTTTATAACTTACATCCGAAGGAGCGATAAGCAACCCTACCATACAAGTAAATAAAACCAATGACATTACTCTAGGTTTCATTAGATTAAAAAATGACTCAAAATAAAAATTAAATGATTTTGAATTTTTTGATTTTATCCCAGTTTGTATCAATTTACTTTACCTTAGGTAATTCTTCAAATGTATGAAAAGGTGGAGGTGATTTCAAGGTCCATTCTAAAGTTGTGGCGCCTTCACCCCAAGGATTGTTTGCAGCAGATTTTTTTTTCATAAAGGAGTACATTAAATTTATTAAGAACACTCCTACCCCTACAATCGATATGTATGAACCTATAGAGGAAATATAATTCCAGCCCGCAAATGCATCTGGATAATCGACATATCTTCTTGGCATTCCCGCTAATCCTAAAAAATGTTGAGGAAAAAATATTAAGTTTACTCCAACAAATGTAAGCCAAAAGTGAAGTTTACCAAGAAACTCAGAATATTCATAACCTGACATTTTACTAAACCAGTAATAAAAACCAGCAAATATTGCAAAAACTGCTCCTAAGGAGAGAACATAATGAAAATGAGCAACGACATAATATGTGTCATGAAGTGCAGTATCAACACCAGCATTAGCTAGTACAACTCCAGTTACTCCACCTAAAGTAAATAGAACTATAAATCCGATAGCCCATAACATTGGTGTTTTAAAGCTTATAGATCCACCCCACATCGTTGCAACCCAAGAAAAAACTTTAATTCCCGTTGGTACGGCAATGATCATGGTAGCGGCTAAAAAATATGCTTTGGTATCAGTATCCAGTCCGACTGTATACATATGGTGAGCCCAAACAACAAACCCTACAACTCCTATAGCTACCATAGCATAGGCCATTCCGAGATATCCAAAGACAGGTTTTTTTGAAAAGGTTGAAACAATATGGCTTATCATTCCGAAACCAGGCAATATTAAAATGTAAACTTCTGGATGGCCAAAAAACCAAAATAAATGTTGGAATAAAACTGGATCACCCCCGGTTTGTGCTTCAAAAAAAGCTGTTCCAAAATTTCTGTCTGTCAAAAGCATAGTTATGGCTCCTGCAAGAACTGGCAAGGATAATAGTAGTAGAAAAGCTGTCACTAAAATAGACCAAGCGAATAGTGGCATTTTATGTAAAGTCATGCCGGGTGTTCTCATATTTAATATAGTTGTTATAAAATTTATTGCGCCCAAAATCGAGGATGCACCTGCTATGTGAAGGCTTAGTATTGCCAAGTCCATCGCTGGTCCCGGTTGGCCAGTCTTAGAGGATAAAGGAGGATATATTGTCCACCCGCCGCCTACACCTGTTTGTCCCGGGGGTCCATCAACAAATATTGAAGCAAGAAGTAAAATAAAAGAAACAGGTAACAGCCAAAAAGAAATGTTGTTCATTCTTGGAAAGGCCATATCTGGAGCACCTATCATTATTGGTACAAACCAATTTCCAAATCCCCCTATCATTGCTGGCATAACCATAAAAAATATCATTATTAAGCCGTGACCTGTTACTAAAACATTATAAAGATGGTGATTACCACCAAGTATCCCATCTCCTGGGTGCATAAGTTCCATCCTCATGACAACAGAAAAAGCCGAGCCAATTAATCCAGCGATAATTGCAAAAATTAAATACATTGTTCCTATATCTTTATGGTTGGTTGAATATGCCCATCTCTTCCAGCCGGTAGGATTATGTTGATGTGTATCTGCAGTTATAGTTGACATTAATTATCTCCAAAAAATTTAACAACTTTAAATAATTTTTCACTCTCTTTTTTATTTTTAGCAAACTTTTTTTTTGCCTCACCAAGCCATTTTTCGTATTCATTTTGATCAACGACTTTTACTGTTATAGGCATAAATGCATGTTTTATCCCGCAAAGCTCTGAGCATTGGCCATAAAAAGTTCCAGTTCTGTCTGCTTTAAACCATGTTTCATTTATTCTTCCAGGTACGGCGTCTCTTTTTACACCAAAAGATGGTAAAGCCCAAGCATGTAAAACATCATTGGCTGTTATTAAAACTTTTACTACTTTATTAACTGGTACTACAATTTCGTTATCAACTGTTAATAGTCTTGGTTGTCCAGGCAACAAATCTTTATCATCTATCATGTAAGAGTCAAAAATTATGTTTTCGTCTGGATATTCATAACCCCAATACCACTGGTACCCAACAGCTTTAATAGTAACATCGGCTGGAGGGATTCTATCTTGAGAGTATAAAACTTTGAATGAAGGTACTGCCATCACAATTAAAATTAAACACGGAACCAGAGTCCAAATAACTTCTATAAATGTGTTGTGACTTGTTTTAGAAGCGATTGGGTTTCTTGATGCTCTGAACCTTACACAAGCATAGATAACAAGAAATAAAACAAAAGCTGTTATAGCTGTTATGATCGGTAAAAGCATAAAATCATGAAACCAGACTATATCATACATGACTTCAGAAGCAGATTTTTGAAAACCTAGTTGCCAGTCTTTTGGTTGTTCGGCAAATAAAGAGCTTGGCATTAAAATAACTAACTTTAATAATATTAAACCTTTTAATCGCATAAGATTTTTATATACCATTTTTACAAATTCACAATTTCATTAAATGCGACAATTAATGTTCATTAAGAATAAAATTTACTAATGAAATCGCGCTAATAACAGCAGTGTCTGATCGTAATATATTTTTAGATAAAGAAAATGGTATAGTGTTGCTATTTGAGGTGATTAATTTTCTCTCACTGGGTGAGAAATCACCTTCTGGGCCGATCAGAATTATAGTATTTTTTTCTATATTAAAATTATTTTTATTTATTTTTTTAGTTGAATTAATATCTGCGAATAAAATTTGATGTTGATCGTTTATATTTTCTAAAAAGGTTTTTAATTTAATAATCTTAGAAATTTCTGGGGGTTTTAATTGATTTGATTGTTCAATAGCTTCTACTACTATTTTTTTTGCTCTATCGAAATTAAAATCTTTTACTTCTGTTCTCTCAGAAACTATTGGAATAATCTTTCTAATACCAAGTTCAGTAGCTTTTTGAAAAATATTTTCCATTGGGTTTTTTTTTACTAAACAAATTGCAAGATCAATTTTTGATGAATAAATTGATCTCTTAATTTTTTCTAAAAACTTTACTTCTACTCTATCTTTATCTAAAAAAATAATTTCGCTTTTCCACTCACCATTCTCATTAAAGAAGTTAATTTCTGACCCACGTTTGAGCCTCATAACGTTAACAATATAATGAGTGTGCTCTTTGGAGAGTAAAGCAGTTTTATTTTCGACTATACTGTCGTAGTAATATAATCTAATATTCATATCTGTTATTATAATATAAAATAATTAATTTATTTAAAGGAGCTAAATTTGAAAAAGGGCGATCGTGCAGGAGATACTCCAATAGGATTAAATGTATTAGAGGGAAAATCTTATTATTGGTGCACTTGTGGAAAAAGTTCTAAACAACCATTATGTGATGGATCGCATAAAGGAACAGATTTCAAACCTCTTGTATACAAAGCTGAACAATCAAAAAAAATTTTTTTTTGCGTATGCAAACAAACTAATGATCAGCCATTGTGTGATGGATCTCACAACATTAATTAGATTATGAAATCAAGAATAATTGTATTTGATGCCTACGGTACTTTGTTCGATGTCAATTCAGCTGCAGAAAAGTGTAAAGAAAAAATTGGAGAAAAGTGGCTAGCATTTGCAAATTATTGGAGAACTACGCAACTTGAATATACTTGGCTAAGAAGTTTGATGGGTAGACATAAAGATTTCTGGTTAGTAACAGAAGATAGTTTAGAAAAATCAATGAAAGTTTTTAAAATTGACATAAGTATGAAAAAAGAATTGATGAACCTTTACAGAATCTTATCACCGTATCCTGAGGTGAATGAGGTTTTGCATAAACTAAAAGAAAGAGATTTTAAACTAGCAATTCTTTCAAATGGGAACCCAGATTTATTGAAAGAATTAGTTACAAGGAATGAATTACATAAATTATTTGATGATATTTTTTCAATTGAAGAAGTAAAAGTTTATAAACCTAGTTCAAAAGTTTACCAGATACCTGTTAAAAAATATAATGTTAAACCAAATAAGATAACTTTTTTAAGCGCAAATACTTGGGATGTGTCTGGTGGTGGTAATTATGGTTTTGACTCTATTTGGGTTAACAGGAATAAATTTGAGTTTGATATCCTTGACTATCAACCTAAAACTGAGATTGGTAACTTATCAGAGCTACTTGATATAGTTTAAATTTTCATTATATTAAAGTTATGTCATTTATTGAAGTTAAAAAAATTATAAAGGCCTTAAACGCATCGGACGGTGCGGGTGTGAAATTAAAGAGAAGTATAGGCACTCCGGAAGCTGATTACATTGATCCATTTTTAATGTTAGATGAGTTTGGATCTGAAAATAAAGATGATTACATCGCTGGTTTTCCTCCCCACCCCCACAGAGGAATTGAAACAGTTACTTACATGCTAAACGGGGAATTTGAGCATGAAGATAGCACTGGTGCTAAAGGGATTATGAAATCAGGAGATGTTCAGTGGATGAAAACTGGTAGGGGAATTATTCACTCAGAGATGCCAGCGATGAAAGGTGGAAAATTATTAGGCTTTCAACTTTGGATTAACATGCCAGCTAAATTAAAAAAAAACAAACCTGAATATCTATTTATTAAAAGTCATGAAATTGGAGAGTATAAAGACAGCGAAAAAACAGTAAAAGTTATTGCAGGAAAATACGAGAAAGCAGAGGGGCCTGAAAAAAATCATAATATTGAACCAATTTATTTTCATATAATGTTAGACACAGAAAAAGAATTTAATTGTGATGTGCCAATAGGTCATAACTCTTTTATATATTTGCTTAAAGGTGAATTGAAGATAGGAAGTAAAAAACATGATATAACTTCCAACTCAAATCTAATTCTTCTAGAACGAGGGGAAAAACTAAAAATAAAAGCTGTTAAAAAATCTGAGTTTTTATTAATAGCCGGTAAACCGATAGGTGAACCAATTGCGAGGGGTGGTCCTTTTGTTATGAATACCAAAGCTGAGATCCTTGAAGCTATTAAAGATTATAATAACGGAACATTTGCTAAATATTAAAAGTTAAAGTACTTTTTAATAAAATGCCTAAATCAGTAATTATCAAAAAAAATGGCGGGCCGGAAGTTTTAGAACTTCAGGATGTAGAAGTTGGATCTCCTGGACCTGATGAAATCAAAGTAACAAATTTTGCAGTTGGTTTAAACTATATCGATACATATCATAGGTCTGGTTTATATCCCCTTAAATTACCAGTGGGGATTGGATTAGAGGCTGCAGGAAAAGTTGATGAAGTAGGTTCAAAAGTAACAGAGTTTAATAAGGGAGATAATATTGCTTATGCTTCTCTTCCTCTAGGAGCTTACTCACAACAGAGAATTATACCATCTAAAATAGCAGTTAAGGTTCCAGACGGTATTTCACATGAGCTTGCGGCAACATTAATGACTAAAGGTTTGACTACAAATTACCTTATCACCAAAACGTATAAGTTAAAAGCAGGTGAAACAGTTCTATTTCATGCTGCGGCAGGTGGTGTAGGTCAAATATTTGCTCAATGGGCAAATAGTATTGGAGCAAAAGTTATAGGTACAGTTGGCTCAGATGAAAAAATAAAAGTTGCTGAAGAAAATGGATATTCACATGTAATAAATTATTCTAAAGAGGACTTCGCAAAGAAAGTTATGGAATTAACAAATAATGAGGGTGTTCCTGCAGTTTTCGATGGAGTTGGTAAAAAAACTTTTCAAGGATCGATAGCATGTTTAAAAACAAGAGGAATGCTAGTAAGTTTTGGTAATGCATCTGGTCCTTTAGATCCAGTAAATGTTCCTAAAGATATTCAACCAAAAGGTTTATATTTAACAAGACCTTCAATTGGGCAATATTTTAAAGATAGAAATGAACTTCAATTAGGAGCAGATCAGATTTTCGAAAAAGTAAAATTTGGTAAAATAAAAATAAAGATTTCAAAGAAGTACAAGCTGGCTGAAGCAAAAGAAGCACATACAGATTTAGAGAACAGAAAGCTAACAGGGCCTGCAATTTTAATTCCTTAATGTCCCAAAAAATTATTTCGCCGTGCATAAGTATTTGTAAAACAGATCCTGTAACAGGATTTTGTTATGGTTGCGCAAGAACAAATGAGGAAAAAAAATATGGAAGGCTGATGATACAAGTGATGAATGGAAAAAAAAAAATCTAAAATTATTAGTAGAAAGAATGAAAGGTTGGCAATTAGATACTTTTAAAGAGTCATACAAAAATAAAATTGAAGAAGGAATTTCTTTATACAAAAAACATAATTTAAAAAAAGATTTATAAATCTTTTTTCATTGAGTCCATGTCGCTTAAATGAAACTTAAGAGCTTCATTAGAAAGTCTTATTTCTTGTAAAAACAAAAAAATTGAAAAGATCATACATAAACAACATAAAGCAAAACTTAATCTTGCGTAAAAAATAAGATTTAAATAGAGCAATAAAACTGTAAGCATATTGAATAAAAAACCAAAAGCTGAACAACCCATCACAAACTTAAGATAATTAGTCCTTTTATTTAAAACATGAAGTTGGTTTTCCCATTCCGGAGGAACTTTTTTCTCAAAAGTATATTGGTCATGAATCTGTCGTATTAAGGCACTTAGCGTGTGAAAACGATTACTATACATTGTCATCATCAAAGGTATAGCAGGAAACATAAGTGCTGCTACTGTGTAATCAATGTCCATAACGAATCAAATTGATTATGCTTATTGTGTTTGGTATTTACAAGTCATATCTGTGAAAAATAACTTAAAAAACTTTGTAGATTTAACAAGATTGAATAAACCCATTGGTTTTCTTTTGCTTTTCTGGCCATGTGCTTTTGGTGTGCTTTTTGCTCAACAATTTAGCAACTCTTTCGATGAAACTATATTTTTTCTAATATTATTTTTCATTGGTTCAGTGCTGATGAGAAGCGCGGGCTGTATTGTTAATGATATTGTCGACAGAAAAATTGACATAAAAGTAAATCGTACTAAAAACAGACCTATCGCCTCTAAAAAGATTTCTGTTAAACTTGCAGTTTTTTACTCCATTGCACTATGCTTATTAGCTTTTTTTATTTTAATTCAATTTAATATTTTCACAATTATTTTAGGTATGTCTTCTATGACGCTTGCTTTCTCATATCCCTTTATGAAAAGAATTACTTATTGGCCACAACTATTTCTAGGAATTACATTTAATTGGGGTATTTTAATGGCCGGAGCGGCAGTAAATAACTCCATAAATTTAGAAATTTTACTACTATATTTAGCAGCCATATTTTGGACATTGGGATATGACACAATTTATGGACTACAGGATATTAAAGACGACGAAATAATCGGTATGAAATCAACTTCGATCAAATTTAAAACAAACCCAAAATTATTTGTTAGCTTTTGTTATTTAATAAACGTATCAATTTTAATTCTTCTTTTTAAAGATATTGATATAACAGCTTATACCATTTTAGTAATATTACTTTATATTTACACATTGTTTTATCAAATTTTAATATTTGATAAAGAAAAACCAGAAAGTTGTCTTAAAGCATTTAAAGCAAACAATTTTACAGGGTTATTTTTATTTGTTTTTACAATAGTAATTTAATTTATGAAGTTTGAGGAACTTAAAAAAATAGTAGATAGGCTTTTTAGAAATTATGTAAAAAAACATTTAAGTCTTCTAATTATTTCGTTAATACTATCACTTACAACGGCCGGTAGTACTGCTGCGATAGCATGGTTGCTTGACCCAGCGATTGAAAAATTATTTATCGAACAAGATAAAAGATTTGCTTTAATAATACCTCTAGGAGTTGTCTTGGCATTTTCAATGAAAGGAATATCACTATACTTCGCTAGAACAAATGTAATTAAAGTCGGTTTTTGGATCTCAAGCAAACTACAAAAAGAGATGTCTAGTAAAATATTGCGATCAGACACAGATACAATTGATAATAAACACTCAGCAAAATTTATATCTAATTTTTTATATGATACGAATCTTGTACAACAATCAGTTAGCAGCGGTGTGCTTAATTTAATGAAAGATAGTGCAACACTTGTAGCATTGACTTTTGTCATGTTTTATCAAAATTGGAAATTAGCTTTATTTGCAATTTTAATGATTCCAATTGCTGCAATTCTTTCTAAGTCTTTGGGTAAACGAATTGGTAAGGCTGGCACTGAGAGCATGGATTTGGCGGGAAAATTATCATCATTTCTGTCAGAGATTGTTAAAGGATCGAAAATAATTAAAATTTACCAGTCTGAAAAAATAGAACAAGATAAAGCAATAAAATCAATAGATAGCTATAATAATAAATTAATCAAAATTGCTTCTATTATGATCAGAGCAACGCCTATAATGGAAGTTTTAACAGGCATTATGATAGCTGGCTTTATATATTATTCAGGATTATTAATTTCTACTGGTGAGTTAGGTATAAATAATTTCTTCTCTTTTTTAACAGCGATGATGTTGGCTTATCAACCAGTCAGGTCGTTAGCAACAATTAACATGACAATTTATCAAGGCGCTGCTGGTGCTAAACGTATTTTTTCAGTCATAGATGAAAAAGTGAAAATTAGGGATGATTTTCCAGATGAAAATTTAAATCTAAACAATGCTGATATTAATTTTGAAGATGTGAGTTTTCAATATAAATTTACAAAAGATAAAGCAATTAATAATGTAAGTTTAGATATAAAAGGTGGAACTATGTCAGCTTTTGTAGGGCACAGTGGAGCAGGCAAAAGTACAATTTTAAACTTAATTCCAAGATTTTATGATTGTGAAAAAGGTCAAATTAAAATTGACAATCAAAGTATTTATAAAGTTTCGTTGAAGTCCTTAAGACAAAATATTTCATTAGTCAGCCAAGATGTGATTCTGTTTGATGATACGGTCGAAGCTAACATACTTTATGCTAATCCAAGTGCCTCAAAAGAAAAATTATCACAGGCTTGTAAATTCGCTGCGGCGGAGGATTTTATTTTAAAACTTCCAGATGGTTATAATACAATAATAGGTGAGAACGGTGTGAAATTATCTGGCGGCCAAAAACAAAGAATTTCAATTGCTAGGGCAATATTAAAAAATTCACCAATTATTTTACTTGATGAAGCGACTTCGGCTTTGGATGCAGAGTCGGAAAAAATTGTGCAAGATGCAATTACTAAATTAACTCAAAATAGAACAACATTAGTTATTGCGCATAGATTATCTACAGTATTAAATGCAGATAAAATCTTTGTGATGAAAAATGGGAGTATAATTGACTCTGGAAGTCATAGTGAATTAATTAATAAATGTAAAGAATACAAGTCCCTTTATCAAAAGCAGCTTGCTTAATGCCTACAATATACAAATTACTAAATTATGTCTTTTATCCATTAGCATTAGCAGTAATATATATTAGAAAAATTTTTAAAAAAGAGCATCATTTGAGATACAAAGAAAAGATCTTCTCAAAAGACTTTAAAATATCTAAATCAAAAAATAAATTAGTGTGGTTTCATGCAGCAAGTGTTGGAGAATTAATGAGTGTGGTACCACTAATTAAAAAAATTAATGAAAAAAATGAATTAGATTTTCTTATAACAACAATTACTACCACATCTGCATTAATTGTTGAGAGAGAATTTAATAGTTATGAAAATATAAATCATAGATTTTTACCAATCGATAATCCAATATTAATTAAAAAATTTTTAGATGGATGGAAACCCTCATTGGCTTTATTTGTTGACTCAGAAATTTGGCCAAATTTTATTTTCAAAATTAAAGATAATAAAATTCCATTAATACTCATAAATGCCAGGTTATCAAAAAAAACTTTTGAAAGATGGATGCTAATTTCAGGTTTCGCAAAAAAGATATTTAATAGTTTTGATTTATGTCTTGCTTCAAGCGAAAATACGAAAAAGTATTTAGAAAAATTAAATGACAAAGAAATCAAATTTATTGGAAATTTGAAATATTCAATTGAGATAGAAGGTAATATTTTCTTCAATAAAAATTTAAGTAAATTAAAAAATTATAATTACTGGTGTGCTGCAAGCACACATTTTCCTGAGGAGAGATTTTGTATCGAAACCCACAAACATTTATCAAGATCAATAAATAATCTTTTAACTGTTATCATACCACGGCATATTATAAGATCTGAGGAAATTGGTAAAGTTTGTAAAAATAACGAATTAAATTTTCAAATTTTAAATGAAAATGATGAAATTAATGAAAGAATTGAAATTCTGATTGTAAATTCATATGGAAAACTACCCCAGTTTTTTAAATACTGCAGAAGTGTATTAATGGGAAAGTCCTTAAAAGAGAAATTTAAAAGCAGTGGTGGTCAAAATCCACTTGAAGCAGTAAAACTTGGATGTAGAGTTTATCATGGTCCATATATCTCAAATTTTGAGGATATATTTAGTAAATTGCGTCATCATAAAATTAGTGAAAAGATAGAATCTCCTGAAGAGTTATCCAGTAAATTAATTAATGATTTTAAGAATATTAACAACTATAAAAAATCTAATAATTCAGAGTTAATTTCTGACTTTGGAAACCGAATTTTAGAAGATACCATAACAAAAATTAATGAATTTATTAAAAAATAGGCTACTTAAACCAAATTTTTGGAAAAATAAAAAAAACTTTATGAGTTTTTTATTATTCCCGTTTTCAATCATTTATTTTCTAGTATTTTCTTTAAAAAAAAAAATTTCCAACTCTTATCAATACAAAATACCTATAATTTGTGTGGGAAATATTTTTTTAGGTGGTACAGGAAAAACACCTTTATCATTATATATTTCCAGAAAACTTAAGAGCAAATACCGTCCCGCAATAATTAAAAAATATTACTTCTCTCAAACTGATGAAATAAATTTGATAAAAAATGTATCAAATAATTTATTTGTCAGTAAAAACAGGGATCTTGCTATTAGCGAATGCATTAAGAAAAAGTACAATGTGGCTATTTTAGATGACGGTTTTCAAGACTTTTCCATAAAAAAAGATTGTAGTATTATTTGCTTCCACGAACAGCAGCTTTGGGGCAATGAAATGGTTTTGCCTGCTGGCCCCCTAAGGGAACCATTGGAGGGAATTAAAAAAGCCAACATAGTAATACTAAATGGCAAAAAGAATTTAAATTTTGAAAAAAAAATAAGAAGTATATCTAATGAAATTAAAATTTTTTATTCTCTTTACAAATTAGAAACTAAAAATATAAGTATGAAAAAAAATTATCTCGCATTTGCTGGTATCGGGAATCCAGAAAATTTTTTTTCTTTGCTTGAAGCAAAAGGTGTGAGGCTAAAAAAAACTATCTCATTCCCTGACCACTACATTTTTTCAAAACAAGAATTGACAGGTTTATGTAAATTAGCTAAAGATAATAAATTAGAAGTCTTAACCACAGAAAAAGATTTTATTAGAATTAAACGTTTAGGTTTTAAAAAAATAAAACCGGCTAAAATTAATCTAGAAATTAGAGAGTCAGCTAAATTTGTGAATGAAATTAAAAAGTTAATACAATGAAAATATTAAAATATTTTTTTGAAGCATTATTTATTTATTTCTTCTTTTTTATTATTTTCTTAGTAGGGCTAAATTTTGGAAGAAAAATATTTTCAAGACTTTTTAATTTAATAGGACCATATTACAGATCTAACCAAATAATAAAATCAAATCTTTTAAAAATTGATAAATCAATTAACGAAAATCAGATTTCCAAATTTAGATATAACATGTGGTCAAATTATGGAAAAAACTTTGTTGAATATTTATTTCTTAAAAAATTTAAAAATAAAAATGATCATATTGTTTTAAATGATAACGGACTAATTAAAAAAATTACTTCGTCAAATAAACCAGTAATATTTGTTTCAGGTCATTTTGCTAATTTTGAATTAATGTCAATGGAGTTAGTTAAAAGAAATATAAAATTAGCAACTATTTATAGGCCGTTAAATAATATTTTTATAAATCCAATTATGGAAAAAATTAGAAGAACTAATGTTTGTCAAAATCAAATAAAGAAAGGATTAAGAGGAATTAGAGATGTCTATAAATACCTTAATAATGGTTTTTCAATAGCTTTAATGATAGATCAAAGAATTTCTGAAGGAGAACAGGTAAAACTTTTTAATGAGGATGCTTTGACTACAACTTTGCCTGCACAACTAGCATTAAGATTTGATTGTGACATATTTCCACTTTATATCAGAAGAGATGAAAATGATTTATTCTTTTTGGAATTTGAAAATCCTCTTATCGTTAAAGACTTGAAAGCTGAAAATTTAAATAAAGTACAAATTACTGAAAAATTAAATAAAATTCTTGAAAAAATGATAAAGAGAGATCCAGGTCAGTGGATATTAACTCACAATCGTTGGAAGTAATCATTTTTATTTTTTAATTTGATGTTGTCTAATTTTCACCTCATTAGGTGAAAAGTAAGCTTCTTGTAATTCTACATTCCAATAATTCAGGTCTTTTAAAGGAATTTTTTTGTTAGATACAGCACATATAACATGATCACCTTGAGATAAGATTTCATAAGAGTTGTGTTTAAATTTAATTTTTGCTTTTAACTTAAACATATTAGAATTATTATTATAACTTATATTTTCATATGAATGTAGCGATAATTGGAAGTGGTGGACGAGAACATGCAATATGTCGAAAACTAAGAGACGACGATAAAAATTTAAACCTTTTTTGTATACCAGGAAACGGTGGCACCGCAGAGATAGCTACAAATCTAAGTGTTGATTTTCTTAATTTTAAAAAATTATACCATGCTCTTAAATTTCATAAGATTAACTTTGTTATCGTCGGGCCTGAGGAACCTTTAGTAAAGGGTTTAGTTGATTACCTAAATAAAAAAAAAATTAAAACATTTGGACCTAGTAAATATGCTTCGCAACTAGAAGGTTCAAAAGCATTTGTTAAAAAATTATGTAAAGATGAAAATATACCAACTGCAAATTTTAAAATTTGTAACAAGATACGGGACGTAAAAAATTTTCTTGATAAAAATAATTTACCTATTGTTGTTAAAGCTGATGGAATCGCGTCAGGTAAGGGAGTAAAGATATGTAGAAAAAAAAAAGAGGTTTTAGATTTTTCAAATGAGATTTTAAAAGGTAAATTTAGTTCATCAAAGAAAATAGTTTTAGAAAATTTTCTTGAAGGTGAAGAAGCAAGTTATTTTATAATTGTAGATAAAAAAAATTTTAAATTTTTTGGCTCTGCACAAGATCATAAAAAAGTTGGTATTCGTGATACAGGATTAAATACAGGTGGTATGGGTGCGTATTCTCCTGCTCAGATCATTAATAACAATATTGAAAAAAAAATTTTAAAGAAAATAATTGTTCCTACTCTAAGATATCTAAAAAACAAAAGAAAACCGTTCACAGGGTTTTTATATGCCGGTCTTATGATTAGAAATAATGAACCGTTCTTAATTGAGTATAATGTTAGAATGGGAGATCCAGAGTGTCAGGTGATATTACCCAGGCTTAAAACTAATCTCCTAAAGACATTAAAGCACGTAACGCAAAATAGATTAAATAAGATAAAATTAAATTGGTCAAAAAGTAAATCAATGACAATTGTTCTATGCTCAAAAGGATATCCTCAAGTGTATAAAAAAAATTTTATAATTAAAGATTTAGAAAATATAAAGCGAGAAAAAAATTTTTTTCTTTATCACGCTGGGACAAAAAAATATAACGGAAAATTATTGTCTATAGGCGGACGTGTTCTTAATTTCACTCTTATTGGAGAAAATTTGAAAAAGATGAGATCTCTTATTTTAAGTAAGATAAAAAAATTAAATCTTAAAAAATTTTACTACAGATATGATATAGGTTGGAGGGTGATTGATAAAAAATGAGAATTATATCTGGTATTTATAAAGGTAAAAAAATTTTATTTCATAAAAATAATAATACTCGGCCACTAAGAGATATGGTTAAGGAAAATATATTTAATATTCTAATTCATTCAAAACTACTTAGTAATGGATTTTTGAATCTTAGAATATTAGACTTATTTGCTGGATTTGGCTCTTTTGGGTTAGAATGTATCTCTAGGGGAGCAACGAATGTAATATTTGTTGAAAAAGATTTAAAAACATTCAATATTTTGCAAAAAAATTTAGCCAGTTTCAAATATCTTGATAAAGCTGAAACTTTTTTAATAGATGCTATAGAATACCTAAATAAAGAAAAAAAAACATTTGATATTATCTTTTTAGATCCACCATACAATTACAGAGGCGAGATACTTAAAATTCATAATATAGTTTCAAGAAAAAAACTTTTAAATAAAAAAAGCCTTCTAATATTACACAGGGAAAATGAGGATATAAATTTACTTGAAAAATTTAGATTATTAGATAGCAGAAATTATGGAAGATCTAAAATTTTTTTTTATGAAATGAGTTAATTAAGATTTTTAAAAGTATTAATTTTAACCTCTTCTACTGCTGGCTGATTAAAAGGATTAATGTCTAATAATCTAGCAACCATAATTGTTTCTAAAATAAAATAAATAAAGAAATCAAATAAAGATTTTTCATCATTATTGCTAAAATTAATTAGTCTATAAGGAATTTTTTTCGCTTTTAAAGATCTGATTAACGCATTTTTTTGAGCTTTTTTTATGTCGTTAATAGTTTTATTGTCTAAAAATCTATATTCTTTACCATATAAATTGCGAACTTTTTTTGTGAGCTTTTCATTTTTATCAAAAATATAAAAGATTTTATCCTTAGGTCCGTCAAGATATAGTTGTAGTAGACTGTGATGGTCTTTAGGACATATCGATAAGAATGGCATAAGTCCTTTTCCTTTTTTTCCTAAGCTTTCAGCAGAAAGTTGCTGAAACCAAAAAATTAAATCATTTAATTCAGATGCATAGCTTAAGCACGCAATAGATTTGTATTTTTTATCTAAATAGAAATTGGAAATTTTCGATGCTTGTAAACAAAGTTCTTTAAAAATTTTTTTATTTGCTAAATATTTTGAAAATTGTTCAGGAGTTATATTTTTTTTTAAACCCAAAAGTTTTAAAGGAATTAAGCTAGATTTTGAAAGTATCGAAAATCTTCCACCAACAAATTTTTCATGTAATAATAATTTATATTTTTTTTTTTTTGCAAGGTTATAAAGAGCGTTATTTGATTTTTCAGTAATTATTAAAGAATTATTTGATTTCATAAAAGACTTAAAAACAATAAGATTCGTTAAGGTTTCTAAAGTCTTTCCCGATTTTGAGATTATAACGAAAAGAGTTTTCGAGTTAACAAACTTTTTGATTTTACTTAATTTATAACCATCTAGGTTATCTATAAAAAAAATTTTTTTTCTATTTCTTTTTTTAAGGAATGAATTGAATGCTTTTATTCCCAAAATTGATCCACCCATACCAATAAAAACAATTGTCTTATATTTATTAAGTTTTTTTAGTAAGCTTGTATTGCTGCGCGTTAGGTATTTTTTGTTGAAAATAAAAAAAAATTGATCTTTTTTTTCAATGTTTTCTTTTAAGTCCTCCAAAAAGTCAGAAAAAAATTTCTTTTTTTTTTGCGAAAAATTCTTATTTAAAATATTTAAATTATTTCCTATAATAAAACTCATCTTTTTCTAATTTCATCAATTATCAATTTTTCAATTTCAGATGTTTCTTTTTTTTTTGTCTCTACTTTTGTATTAAATATATCCTGTGACTTCTTTTGAGATTTAACATCTTGAGTATTTTTACCTCCTGGCTCAGGTAAATCTTCAATGTTGGGAGGTATACTTAAGGGATCATTTTTTTTAATGAGAAATTCATCGGTTGAGTTTGTCTTTTCATTCCTTAAAATCTTTCCTGCTTCATCAACTGTAGTGCACTGAACTAAATATAAAATAATTAAAATATTTAAAATTATTTTTTTCATTTTTTTGATTTCAATATTTCGAACATTATTAAAAATATAATTCCAATTGTCACAAATATATCTGCAATATTAAAAGTGAACCAGTGAAAATTTTCATAGTGCAGATCTATAAAATCTGGAACAGCATAAAATGTTATTCTATCATATAAATTTCCGATTGCTCCACCGACTATAAGGGCATAACCGTATCTAATAAAACTTTTTTCTCGTAAACCCAAATATATGACAATCAATATTATAGAAAAAATAAATACTGAAAAAATATGGTACCATATATCAGGTTGCAATTGAAAAAGTCCAAAACCTATCCCTGTGTTCCAAACTAAATCAATATTTAAAAACTCATTTAAACTCACATTTTCAAAACTACTTTTTATTACAAAATATTTGCTGATTCTGTCTATGGTAAAACATATAATTATTATTAAAAGATGTTTAAAATTATTTTTAAAGATATCAGTCATTTTCAATATAATTAATCTTTTAAGATTGTTTGACATCTGTCACATTTAGTCTCGAATATTTTCCAACATCTTGGACATTTCTCACCTTTTGCTTTTGTAACCTCAATTTTTATTTCATTTTTATTTTGAGATTTAATTTTTTGTGCTTTTGAAGTTATAAAATATTCAGCTAAATCCAGATTTTCTAGCAATTTGAAATTCTGGTCTCCTAAAGTTATCTTTATTTCTGCCTCAAGACTCGAACCTATCTCTTTTTTTGATCTTTTTTCCTCTATTGCAATATTTGCGTCTTGTTTAATTTTAAAAAGTTTTGTCCACTTATCACTTAAAGAAGGGTCATTCCAAGTCTTCGGTAATTTTGAAAAATTGAGCTCATGAACACTTTTTATGGAAGCTTCTTTATTTATTAATTTATATATTTCTTCAGTTGTAAATACGAGTATAGGTGCAAACCATTTTAATAAAATCTCCAAAATTATATTTAAAACAACAATACAATTTTTTCTTTTTATAGATTGAATGCTGTCGCAATAGAGAACGTCTTTCCTTATATCAAAATAAAAAGATGAAAGATCTAGATTACAAAAATTTAATAATTCTTTATATAGTTTGTGAAAATTATAATTTTTTAAATTTTCTCTAAATGATTGGTCAATAGAGAATAATCTGTGTAAAATAAATCTTTCAATCTCCTCAAGCTCGTTTATTTTCAAACGTTCAAAATTTTGACTATTAAACTCATCATTCAAATTACCCAGAATAAACCTGAAGGTGTTTCTTATTTTTCTATAAGATTCTGCGTGCTGAGATAATATACTTTTATCTATTCTTGGATCTTCGCCATAATCTGATGCAGCAACCCAAACCCTTAAAATATCAGCACCAAAATTTTTTAGAATTTCGTCTGGAGAAATTGTATTTCCTAAAGACTTTGACATTTTTAAACCTTTGCCATCAACTACAAAGCCATGGGATAATATGCTTTTAAAAGGTGCTTTACCCCTAGTCCCACAAGATTCTAGAAGCGAAGAGTGAAACCAACCGCGATGCTGATCTGAGCCTTCTAAATACATATCAGCAGGCCACTTCAGATCTTTTCTTTTTTCTAATACAAAACTATGAGTGGATCCACTATCGAACCAAACTTCAACTATGTCACTTAATTTTTCATAGTCGGCAGCATCATGTTCTTCACCTAAGAAAATTTTTGGATTATCTGTAAACCAGCAATCTGAGCCTTGTTTTTCGTAAATTGATGCAATTCTATCAATAACTTTTTGATCTTTTAAAGGTTGTTTAGTTTTTTTATTTATAAATATAGGAAGTGGTACACCCCAAACTCTTTGTCTTGAAACACACCAGTCTGGTCTACCTTCAACCATTGAGAGCAATCTTTCTTTTCCTTTTTTTGGATAAAATTCTGTATCGTTTATAGCTTTAATTGCTTTTTTTCGTAAATCATTTTGATGCATTGAAATAAACCATTGAGGAGTTGCTCTATAAACGAGAGGGGCTTTAGATCTCCAGGAGTGAGGATAGCTATGGTTTAATTTATCATTTTTTAATAATTTTTTTTCCTCTTTTAATTTTTCAATTACTAAAGGATCTGCTTTAAATATATGAGTATTTGTAAAAAATGGAACTTCCTGCGTATAAAGACCCTTATCATCAACTGTGTAAGAAGATGAAATATTATTTTTCAAACACAGATTAAAATCATCTGGGCCATGACTAGGGGCACAATGAACTATTCCCGTTCCTTGCTCCAAGTTTACAAAATCTGCATCAAGTAATGGGACATCAAATTTAAAGTTCATTTTTAAAAATGGATGTGAGCATATTGTTCCATTTAATATTGATCCTTTAAATTTTTTGATAACTTTATGTTTTTTTATTTCACAGTCTTTAATAATTGATTCTAATAAATTTGAAGCAACAACTATTTTTTTATCTTTAAAATGATTTAACTCCTCTATCTCAACAAGAGAATATTCTATACTTTTATTGAATGCTAAAGCTTTATTAGCTGGTATTGTCCAAGGAGTCGTTGTCCAAATAATTACATTTGTGTCCTTAAGAAAGTCGTATTGTGTCTTTTTAACTTTAAATGCTACGTAAATAGTATTTGAAGTATGATCTAGATATTCAACTTCAGCGTCAGCGAGTGCAGTTTTTTCAACTGTTGACCACAGAACAGGTTTAAAACCTTGATATAAGCTTCCGTCTAAAAGAAATTTACCGAGTTCTCTAACTATTTGAGCCTCAGCTTCATTACTCATTGTTGAATAGTAATTTTCAAAATCACCGAATACACCCAATCTTTTAAACTCAGTAATGTGAATATTAATCCATTTTTTTGCAAATTCTCTACACTCCTGTCTAAAATCTTTTATTGGAACTTGATCTTTATTTTTCTTTTTTTTTTTATACTCTTCCTCGATTTTCCATTCTATTGGAAGCCCGTGACAATCCCAACCAGGAACATAAACGGAGTCTTTACCATCCATTTGATGAAATCTTGTTATTATATCTTTAAGAATTTTATTATAAGCAGTGCCCATATGTATATGACCATTAGCGTAAGGTGGCCCGTCGTGTAATATAAATTTCTCTCGCCCTTGAGAATTTTTTCGTAACTGGTTAAAAATCTTGTTCTTTTCCCATTGTTCGAGAATTAAAGGTTCTCTAGATGGCAAAGCTGCTTTCATGGCAAAAGAAGTTCGGGGTAAGTTTAATTTTTCTTTAGACATTTTATTTTTTTGACTCTTTGATATCTAATTTAATTTGTTTTTTGAGCTCATTAAAGTTTTTAAATTTTTTTTCTGGTCTTATAAAGTGTTTAAATTCGACATTAATTTTTTTACCATATAAATTTTTACTAAAATTAAATATGTGAACCTCCAATAATACCTTTTTTCCTTTAAAAGTGGGTCTTATACCTACATTTGCTACACCACTCCTCAAATTTATTCCCGCTGATTTTACATTAACAGCATATACACCAAATTTTGGTATTATATAATCTTTAAAATTAATGTTACACGTAGGAAAACCTAATTTCCTTCCTCTTTTTTTGCCTCTGATTACAACTCCTTCTACACTCCATTTTTTTCCTAACAATTTATTGGCCTCTTGAATTTTTCCATCAGCTAAAAGTTTTCTAACTCTAGTTGATGAAATCACTTTAAATTTTTTTTTGTAAGGTTTTGTAATTATAGTTTTATATTTATATAATTTTTGAAGATGCTCTAAAGTTTTGATATCGCCTTTTCTTTTAAAGCCATATTTGAAATTTTTACTGACAAAGATATACTTTGCATTTATTTTTTTATAGATGATTTTTTTTACAAAATCGAAGTGTGTTAATTTTGAAAATTTTTTATCAAATTTTTTAACGATGATGAAATCTGCGAATTTTGATAATAATATTATTTTTTGTTCTAAAGAAAAAATTCTATGGTTTTTAATTCTTGGATTAAAAAACATGACTGGTACTGGTTCAAAAGTTAAAATACCAAATTTAGTCTTTTTAATTTTAGATAATTTTTTTGCTTGATTTATAACTTTGTTGTGACCAAGGTGTAATCCGTCAAAATTTCCAATCGCTATAACACTCCTTTTAAACTTTTTTGTGATTAAAAAATTTTTAAATAATTTCATTTCACCAATTAAATTCTGTTTGATAGTATTTTCCTTTTACATTGTATTTTTTTAGCAATAATTCTATAGAGCCAATATTTGAAATTTCAGCTTTATGAACTCCATTAGTAATTAAAATTGAGTCATATTTTAAATTATTTGCTCCTTTGATATCGGTTCTTAAATTATCACCAACAACTAAAACTTTATCATTTTCTGAAATACACATTTTATAAATTTCTTCATGGGGTTTTCCATAATAATAAACTTTTCCACCTAAATCCTCAAATATTTTTGCCACCGCTCCTGCGCAGTGCTCTCTCACACTACCCTTATCAACTATTAAGTCAGGATTGGTACATATAAATTTTTTATTTTTAAACTCTTTAAGAAGATCGTGATAAAATAACAGATCGTCTTTTTTTTCATCAAACAGTCCAGTGCAAAGTATATAATCACAATCTTTTAAAGATGATATATTATCTTCCAAGCCTTCAAATAGGCATTTATCTCTCGGAGGCCCAAGATGATAAAACTTCTTTCCATACTTTTGATTTTTAATCGAATGTAATGCTGCTTGCCCAGATGTCAAAATTTTATTCAAAAATTTTTCCTCCATATTTAATGATTTCAAAAATTTAGATACATTATTGCTTGGCCTAGGAGCATTAGATAAAAAAACTATTTTTTTCTTTTTGTTATCTAATGCTTGAACAACTTTAACTGCTGATGGGATTAGTTTAATGCCGTTATGCATGACCCCCCATAAATCGATAACAAAGGTGTTATAGTTCTCGTATATATCTGATAAATGCTCTAATTTTTTCAATTTAATAAACCTTGTATACCCTTATAAAAAAGTAAGTAAAATATAGCAATATTACTCTTTTTTCTTAAAAAAAAGATAAAACTACTTGAAATTTGAGTAAAACATACCATATGTGATCATTATAATAGGAGAAAAAAATGAAATTTAGACCCCTGCACGATCGCGTTTTAATTAAAGTTTTAGATAGCGAAGAAAAAACTGCTGGAGGAATTATAATTCCTGATACAGCAAAAGAAAAACCTCAAGAGGGCGAAGTAATAGCTGTTGGACCTGGAGCGAAAAATGAAGATGGAAAACTTATGCAAATGGACGTAAAAATTGGAGATATTGTTTTATTTGGTAAGTGGTCTGGCACTGAAGTGAAAATTGATGGCAAAGAGTACAGTATTATGAAAGAAGCTGACATAATGGGAATTTCGAAAAGAAAAAAATAATTTAAAGGAGATTAAAAATGGCAAAACTAATTAAATTTGATACTGAAGCAAGATCTAAAATGCTTAATGGTGTTAATACTTTAGCTAATGCAGTTAAGGTAACCTTAGGACCAAAAGGCAGAAATGTAGTTATGGATAAATCTTACGGTGCGCCTCGAACGACTAAAGATGGTGTGTCAGTCGCTAAAGAGATTGAACTAGAAGATAAATTTGAAAATATGGGTGCTCAAATGGTTAAAGAAGTTGCTAGTAAAACTAACGACAATGCTGGAGATGGTACAACGACAGCGACAATACTTACTCAATCAATAGTTAACGAGGGACTAAAATATGTAACTGCTGGAATGAACCCTATGGATATTAAAAGAGGAATTGATAAAGCTGTAGAGCACGTTATAACAAAATTAAAATCATCTTCAAAAAAAGTAAAAGCTAACGAGGAAGTAGCTCAAGTTGGCACAATTTCAGCAAACGGTGAGAAATCAATAGGTGATATGATTTCTAAAGCGATGCAAAAAGTTGGGAACGAAGGAGTAATAACAGTTGAGGAAGCTAAAGGAGTTGAAACAGAATTAGATGTTGTTGAAGGTATGCAGTTTGATAGAGGATATCTTTCCCCATATTTTGTGACTAATGCAGAAAAAATGACAACCGAGCTTGAAAATCCATTAGTTTTATTAGTCGAAAAAAAATTAACAAACTTACAGCCAATGGTGCCTTTACTTGAGTCTGTTGTTCAAGCTAATCGTCCTTTGATGATAATTTCGGAGGATGTTGAAGGTGAAGCACTAGCCACTTTAGTTGTGAATAAACTCAGAGGTGGACTGAAGGTTGTTGCAGTCAAAGCTCCTGGCTTTGGGGATAGACGGAAAGCAATGTTGGAAGATATTGCAATATTGACTGGAGGTCAGGTCATTTCAGAAGATTTAGGTATTAAAATTGAAAACGTAAAAATTGGTGACTTGGGATCTTGTAAAAAAGTTAAAATAGACAAAGAGAATAGTACTTTGGTTGCGGGTGATGGTAAAAAGGCTGACATTGAAGCTAGATGTAACCAAATTAGATCTGAAATTAACGAGACAACTTCCGATTATGATAAAGAAAAATTGCAAGAGCGTTTAGCGAAATTAGCTGGTGGTGTTGCAGTTATTAAAGTAGGTGGGGCAACAGAAGTTGAAGTAAAAGAAAGAAAAGATAGAGTTGAAGATGCACTTAATGCAACTAGGGCAGCAGTTGAAGAGGGTGTAGTTATAGGCGGTGGTTGTGCATTACTTTATGCAGCTCAGGATCTTGATAACCTTAAGGTAAAGGGGGATGATCAAAAAGCTGGCGTTGAGATAGTTAAAAAAGCATTACAATCACCAATACGTCAAATAACAGCTAATGCTGGAGTGGATGGCTCTGTTGTAGTTGGTAAACTCTTAGAAGGCAAAAAATTATCACAAGGATACGATGCACAGAATGAGGAATACGTAGACATGTTTTCAAAAGGAATAATTGATCCGACAAAAGTTGTGAGATCAGCATTACAGGATGCTGCATCAATTGCTGGATTATTAATTACCACTGAAGCGATGATAGCAGACAAACCAGAAGATAAAGACGCTTCGCCTGCTATGCCACCTATGGGTGGAGGTATGGGAGGAATGGGCGGAATGGGCGGCATGGGAATGTAACCCGTTTCCTCAAAAGAATTTTAAAAAAACCCCTGCTTATCACAGGGGTTTTTTTTTAAAATTCAAATATATATGGTCTTTTTAAAATTTTAAGATCTATTGATTTTGAATTAATATCAATTTTCTTTTCAAAAAAGTTTTTTATTACCTCGTCCGTAAAATTTTCAGATTTTGAATATCTTATTTCTTTACTCTTGTCCTGAAATTCTGGTTTAATTTCAAATAATGTTTTATCAGTTAATTTTTCTTTAATAGAGTAAAAAGCTGATTTTACAGATGACATGGTATACTCAAAAACATTTTTTTTACTTATTAATTTTGTTATTGCATGGTAAAGAATTGGCCCACTATCTAAACCTTTTGATAATAAATGAATTGTTGCTCCGACTAGATGTGGATTATTGTCAAAAACTGCCCAAAAATTACAATCAGATCCTCTATAAAAGGGAGATAAACCCATATGAATATTAACTGTTTTTTTACTAATTAAAAAATCTACTAGATCACCTTTAATGTAGCTACTACCAAAAACAATAAAAAAATCACTACTTAGAAAACTTTTAATATCGTTTAAGGAATAGTCATTAATTTTTCCTTTAGGAATTTTAAGTATTTGAATATTATTTTTTTTTATTATAGCATCACCAAATAAAAATTTTTGAGCTTTTGAAACTTCTTTAAAGTATTTTTTTTTTTGAATAGATATTTGATTTTTTGTCTCTTTAGACTGACCAATTAAATTTGACTCTTGAACAACACAAAGCTGAGAACTTATCTCTGAAAGTAAATTAATAAAAAAATTATGTCTACTATCATCTGTTGTGAACAAAGTTATTCTCATGAAATCATCATTTTCATTATATCAGCGTGATCTTGTCTTGCTATTTCAAGATTAGAATTATTAATTTTTTTCATACCTTTCTCCGGTTCTAATGTCATTATTTGTTTAAATCCAAGTTTTATTCCTAATGCATTTAAAATTTTTAAGGTATCTTTATTGTAGCTGCCACTTGGATGTGACATATATCTAATTTGATTTTCATTTTGTCCAAGTATTTTAGATAATATAGCTTTATTATTTTTATACTGTTCAAGTTGTTTTTCATATGATAATTTTTCCATTAATACTGGATGGTCATGCGAATGTAAGCCAATTAGATGACCCAAACCGCTTAAGTCTTTTAAATGTTCTTTATTCAAAAATAAGATATTATAAAACTTTTTATGATCGAAATTTTTCTTCTCAAACATCTGAAACATTATTTTTTTGTAAGACTCTTTAGTAAGTAAATGATCTCTTACTAATCTAAATTTAATATCATTAATAGAATAATGATCGAATTTTTTTTTGGTTAATTTTATAATTTTATCATTTTTTGAAAAAAAAAATTTTAAGTCTTTGTCTACATTTTTGTAAAAGTCTTTATAAAAATCATCAATGTCTTTAAAATAATTCATCCTGAAATATCTGAATACCTCTAGCAAATCTGGTTCTCCATCAAATAGTGAGGAGTAAACGAAAAAAAAACTCTTTATTTTGAAGTCTTCTAAAACAGGAAGAGCTACGTCATATTGGCACCTTATTCCGTCATCAAATGTAAAACATACGTTTTTTGGTGTTAGTGTACCTTCTAGAAACCTATTATAAAAATCGGAAGCGTTTAGAATATTATCTCTGCCAATAAATTTTATTAAGTCAGAAAATTGTTTTTTATCAATTGAACCTTGCCCCTTTTTATGAATACTATTATCGTGAAAATGATGAAACATTATCCCATGGTAAAATTTATTGGTTTTTGAAAAGTACATTAATTTTATACTATAAAATGATTTCTAAAAATCAATCTTTAAAGGCAATATAAATTTTTAGTTAACCTTTCAAAAGTTTGTTTAAAGTATTTAATATTTCACTCTGTTTAAATGTATTTTTAAAAGAGTCTTTGGATGATAAAACGCAAGCTGAGGACTTTAAAATTACCCCGTCTTTCAGAACTCTGAGATTATTATCTTTTAAAGTTTTTCCTGTCGAAGTTATATCAGTTATTATTTCTGAAGATCCAATAAATGGATAAGTTTCTGTAGCTCCTAAACTAGGAATTAACCTATACTGTGTAACACCTTTAGATATCAAGAAATCATTGGTAAGATTTGGATACTTAGTTGCTACTCTTAATCTACTGTTTCTTCTAAATCTTAAATCAAATGAAACTTCCTCAAGATCTGCAATGGTCTGAACATCTATCCAGTCGTCTGGAACAGCAATTACTAAATTAGCTTTACCAAAGTTAAGTTCACATTTGATACTAATTTTATCTCTTAAGTTTTTAGATGACTCGTTAAAAAGGTCTAAACCTGATATACCTACATCCAGAGTACCGTCCCCTAATCTTTGAATAATCTCTTTTGCATGTAAAAAAATTATTTTGATTTTAAAATTATTCTCGATAGTCCCGAAATAATTTCTTTCCTTTTCACCTTGTAAAACTTTTAGTCCTTTTTCATTAAAAAAAGATATTGCTTTATCTTTTAATCGCCCTTTACTTGGTAAACCTATAGTAATTAAACTTTTCATAAATTTTCTAAGTTTATCGCAGCTCCTACTGCTGGAATATCTCTCTTAGACCCTAAACTTTTTAGTAAATTATCGTAACGTCCACCTCTTGCAATTTCCTTATTTCCTGAAAATACTTCAAATACAATTCCTGTATAGTATTCTAAGTCTCTACCAAAATTTGCTATAAAAAATACTTCTTGTTTTAGTTTTTTTAAATTTTGAATGGATTTACAATCCTTAAAAATATTTTTTTTAAGATTATTTTGATTTACAAAACTAATTAATTTTCTGTCTAGCTTTGATAATTTACAATTTATTTTCAGAAAAGACTTAATAATATTTACAATTTTTTTTCCATCACTAAAAGACCTCGGATCTTTAATTTTCTTGTCAAATCTTTTTAAAATTTCTGATATCGATCTTCCAGCAATTATTTGTTCCTGATTCATTTTTTTCATTTCGTTGAACCTTTTTTTGTCTATATCAAAAGTGATCGCATCTATATCAGTATTTTTTTCTAGTCTTTTTAAAAGTTCTTCGAAATAGCTTGGTCTCCAAAAGTGTCTTATTAATCTTAATTTCCATCTCTCAGGCATTTCTAATGAATTTATTAAACTTTTAAATAAGCTTATATCTCCAACTTTGATCTGGATCTTTTTACCTCTAATTTTTTTTTATGGAGTTTAAAATTGTGCTAACTACCTTTAAATCATCCTGGATTTGATTTTTTGACCCTAAAATTTCAATACCTAATTGATGATTAATAAAACTATTACCCTTTTTACCAGACCGCCTGTAGGCTTGCCCTGAGTAATAAATTTTTGAAGCTGTTTTTTTTTGTAAGAAACTTATACAAGATGCTACCGTTAAATCTGGTCTTAAACACATTGATTTACCGTCTTCTCTCTCAAAAGTAAGAATTGAATTCCTAAATTTTTCTCCAGACCTTTCTATAATATAATTTGAGTCTAATAAAACCTCTGGTTCTAACAAAGTAAAACCATTCTTTTTAAAAACCTTAATTATATCCTCATATAATTTTTTTGATTTCATTTACTAATTCTTTCATCTCAATTGATTTTTCCTCACCGGTGTTTAAATTTCTTAGGATAGGTTTACCTAACTTAATTTCATTTTCACCAAATAAAATTACAGCAGGCGATTTAATTTTGTTCGCGTACTCCATTTGTTTTTTCAATTTACCTTCTCCAGGGTAAATTTCTGATCCAATTCCTGACTCTCTTAAAGTCTTTAATATACTGATATATTTTTTCATTAAATTTTTATCAAAAATACAAATAACAATCGGTTTGGTTTGCTTAAATTTAAACTCCTTTTTTTGCATTAGTGCATAAACCAATCGATCTAGACCAATCGAAATACCAGTCGCCGGAGCATCATAGCTACCGAAATTATTTACTAAATTATCATACCTGCCGCCGCCCCCAATAGAACCAAACTGAATTACTTGACCTTTATAATTTTTTATCTCGTATTTCAAATTAACCTCAAATATAACACCCGTATAGTATTCTAAACCTCTGATAATTGATGGATCAAACTCATAGTTTTCAAAATTAAAATCTTTAAATATCTTAAATATTTCTTTCAAATCTTCGGTATCAGGTTTTTTTTTATTTAACTCTTTTTCTATTATCTCAATATTTTGATTGTTTAAATTTGCTCCATTTGTAAAATCTCCTGATTTATCTTTTCGTCCTTTGCCTAATAAATTTTTTACTTCCTCCCACCCAAGTCTATCAATTTTATCCAATGCTCTTAAAATAGTAAGTTTTTGCTGATTGTCTTTTAATTCTATTTTCTTAAATAAATCTTCTGTTATTTTTCTTGATGAAATTTTAATTATATATTCTGAATTATCTAATCCACACTTTTCCAGGATTTCTGATATCATAATACAAAGTTCTGCATCTGCCTGTAAGCTTTTTGTACCAACAAAATCTGCATCAAATTGTAAAAATTCTCTAAATCTTCCTGGCCCTGGTTTTTCATTTCTCCATACTTTCCCAAGTTGATATCTTTTAAAAGGTTTTTGGATTTCTAAAAAATTTTTTGCTACATATCTCGAAAGTGGTGCTGTAAGATCATATCTTAATGACAACCATTTATTTTCATCCTTGAACGAAAAAACACCCTCATCTGGCCTATCTTTGTCGGGTAAAAATTTACCAATACTATCTGAAAACTCAAAACTCGGTGTTTCAAGATATTGAAAACCATATTTAACCATAACCTCTTTAATATTAGAAATTACAGAATCTCTTATGAGCAATTCTTTTTCTTGCCTGTCCACAAACCCTGATGGAAGTTCTTTTGAGGGTTTGATCTTTTTTTTTTTTGTCATTTTTTGGTACAGCAGGGTGGATTCGAACCACCGACCCCTAGTTCCACAAACTAGTGCTCTAACCAACTGAGCTACTGCTGCATAACTCCT
>MDSZ01212959.1_pt1 | contig 57512 bp, 104 predicted proteins | sample 811201 | NCBI WGS metagenome assembly MDSZ01 (sample SAMN05326647, study PRJNA326480) | marine metagenome | isolation source: seawater | place: Indian Ocean: North | collected 2010
ATCTTCCTTGGCTTTTTTCAGTCCAATTTATTTTAAATTTATCTATATATGTCATACTCTCTTCCGGTCATGTTGTTTTTTACTTTTCTTTGAGCGCCTAGCTTCTTTTGACTTTAAAAGTATGCTTTCCCATAGCCCATCCCACGATTCGGATGACACCGATTTAGAAATCTTATGACAAATAGCCGTATACCCTTTTGTCCTTAAGTCTTTAAAAGATTCCCACTCAAAACCATAACACCTTCTTATGGTTAGAAACTTTAGGTTTGTCATTATTATCTCAACAAATTATGGAGCGGCCTTAACTAACTCAGAACTACTCTGAATTTTATCACCACCAATTTCCCATAATAACTCTATTCCAAGACTATCGCACAAGGTTTTTTCAGGAGTATTTGTACTTTTTCTATCTCCACCATTTGCAAAATAGTCTGGCTTTATTCTCCTTATTGCTTCGCATACAGTCCCATCTTCGTCATCAACTTCGGACACCAAAACAACTCCCTTTATTGCATCAAGTATTTCTGCTCGTTCTTTCCAGGGCATAAATACATATCCTTTTTTTCTCTCTAACCAAGAGTCGCTATTTGCAACCACAATAACATCGCCATATTCAGCTGCGGCCAATATCATTCTGACATGGCCCGCATGTATTGGGTCGAAACCACCGCTTACCATAACGGTCGGTTTAGAACTGGAAGGGTTCATTTTATTATCTCACGGTTAATTGTTTATTTTTAAAAACCAATATCGAGCATCATGCTTCCGATGCCGTATCCTGATAAAAATACTACTACTATTATACCAAGTAGTCTTGAAAAAGCCTTCTCTTCCATAGCATTAAACCTCCAAAAAATCGAAGGCATTATACTATAATTAATATAAAATATCAAACTTCATTGACTTCATCTAAGTTAAGTCCCTCTAATATTCCAGAGGCATCCAAAATATCTATATACCTCATTGATTCATTTGGAGAGTCGCCCCACGACATTCCGCCAGAAATGAGCCACCATTTGTGGTCCAATATAATATGGGCGACCTCTCTATTTCCGTCAGAGTAGATGATTTCATCGAGAGCCTCTTCTAATACTTCTTTTGCCATCTTTTTTAAGAAGAATTCATTTATATTAGATAACTCAAACAAATGTGTTTCATCAATCTCATCGATTCTATGCTTCAATTCATCTTCATAGTCATAACAATAGTCTTCCAAAAGACCTGTGCAAACTCTAATACTTAGAGAATCTAGTCTTTTCTTTAGAATCTCTTTTAATTCATCACCACTTATAGTTGGAAGTGGACATATAGAACATATAAAATCAGCGCCCATTAGGTTTGTCCTTTACTTTTCTTATGATCTGGCCGTCATAAGTCCATGATATTGTTTTTGAAAGCTTTTCTTTGCCAGAGTAAGGAACACTCATTTTCTTTAAAGCGTAAAGGTCGCTCCTTCTTACAAAGCATCCTTCAAAACCCCTGACTTCTACTTCATCTTTTTTTGAAGAGTCAGACAGGGAGGTCCAAAGGCTTTTTGTCTGTACTTTCTTTATTACTTTTTTATAAATCTTAACACCTGCAAAGGTATTAACCTCAAGTATGTCTCCAACATCATAGGAGATATTCTTTTTTGGCATTTATTTTTCCTGTAAATATAATGATAAGACCAAAGATCCGTAAGACATTGAGGCTATAGCCATAAGGCTAAGGTCAGACAAATATAGGCCAACTCCAAAAACAAATATATTTATACCCATAGCTGAGTAAATAACTGCTTTGCTTTTAAGGAGCTTTTTTAGCAAATTAGTCTCCGCCGTAAACTGCGTATAACTCCATATCATCATCAAGATTGCCCAATGATTCGTCTAGGTCATCTGAGGGAGTGTTTCGCTCCCAATCCCAAAAGTTATCACCCTTTGCCGCTGAGAAGGTTCCGTTTTTTGAAAACCAATAGTTAACCCCATCTTTTTCAACATCTTCATATGCAGAGTTAAGCTCTTGAATTGAGTTTATTCTTGCTTTACAAAATGCGTCATATTCACCTGATGCACCTGTTTGAAAAAGTTCTACAAGTTCGCAATAATCATCCTCTACGGATGGGTGCTCTATTTTTATTAGTCCATATTTCCACTTCATAAGACCTCCTAATTACAGAATAATATTAATAATCTATAATTATAAGTTTAATTCTTCCCACTCCCCACTCCAATTTGTGTATCTTACCTTTTTTATTCCTGCTTTTCTAATTTCTTCTACACAAAGATGGCATGGTTTTGCCATTGTTCTTTTGTGATTGCACTTTTTAAACCTAATAACCTCTAATTCATCACCTGGCTCTGCAAAGCGCAGAACATTCATTTCAGCGTGCATATGAGAAGCCCAGCTTCCATCTTCATATTGCCGCTTGAACCGTGGATGAGTTTTGCTAGTATTTTCTCCAATACGAACCACTCTTCCATTTCTCTTTAGAATTGCTGCTATATGGTAGGTTCTTCCATTGTTAAGAGCTAGTTTTTGAGCTTTATAATACACTTGGCATGACAACCCTCCTTTTTAACACGGCCATGTATGATACTTGGTATAATCTTCTGATTCTATTTTATAATTGGAATCTCGCAGAAACCAGCCCCTACTCAGCCATGCTGCATAATTTGGCCTCTTTGAGCTAACAAGTTTTATTCTCCTGTTTTTACGAAGAGCCTTGCCAAAGACTAGCACAACATCTTCTTGAGACTCTGGAAAGCACTCTTCTGCTGACAACAGTTCGACAGGAAAACTTCCTGTTCCAGAAACTGTAAATGAAAATGAATTACAAAACATATGTTTACTACCCTCTAATTTTACCAATTATACTTTGGAAAGTCATTATATATTGGCCCATCACAATCTAGCTTTAAAGTATCGCACCCTAAAGATACTGCATACAAAACAAGAAGTCTAAACCCTTCGCTTAACTCAGAAGAGAAGCCTGTATGATCTCCTGAGACACTTAGGGCCTCGATGCCATCATTTAGATTTACTAATGCTCCATAGTCATAATCCCTTAGTCTCCATCTATACTCTTTAGAGTCTAGTATGTCAAAGTCTTTTTTTTCAACATGCTTAGTCGATGCTACTAAGGTTTTTTCTATTTCAAAACTCATAACGCCCTCAATATGGTACACCCTACAGGAGTCGAACCTGTGGCCTACAGATTAGGAATCTGTCGCTCTATCCATCTGAGCTAAGGGTGCTTAATGATTCTGGTTTTTCAACCTCTTCCGTTAGGAGGTCATAGTGGTTTTTTAGCTCGTCAAAAGTATTTGAAACCTCCTCTGTTATATCATCAACTTCTGACACCTCGTAGACTTCGGGCTCTCTAGGAGAAAAAAGGGCCTCTGCAAACCACATATCTCCGGGGTTGCTTTCGTATTTAATAGATAGGATTTTATAACGAGTTGTATCAGAGTTGTTTTTTAAGATTATAAAATCACCAACGCTTATACCATAACCCCAGCCGCACAGATCAAGTTCATAGCCAGAATTTTTTAAGTTTAATATTTCATAATTCTTTCCCCACAGCCTTTCTGAGTAATCATGTGTTTTCATTTTCTTCTCCACTTACTTCTTCGCTTGTACTGAGAACCTTTGTCAGAAGAGCATTTGTTTCTTCTAGGTTTTTATTTAGTCGTGCTATTTCACTTAATATCTTTGGAACAACACCTTCTATAAAGTGTTTTCCCATTATAGTTTCAAAAAACCTTGGAGCCATGCCTACTCCTGTTCCGAGGCAGTAGCTTCTAATGAAGATAAGTCATATGGATCAATGTATTGACCTTCACTTGTTGTGCTAATCGGCAATTGCATGTCGAGAATGTCAACAATTTCATGCTCAATTATCTGCTGGTGATTGAAAGAATAGTCCATATCTTGAATTATCTCATGGACTGAATCTTCAGTATTTCCATCTTCAATATATAGCTTTACGCTGATATAAACATATGAGTCTTCCATGTTATTTTCCTTCCCTTTTCTCAAATGAGTTTCTTGCCCAAGCCTCTAATGCCAAGCCTAATATAAATCCTGTTGCAAAAATAATTATATACTCCAAAATTTACCTCACTATTTTAATTTCTACACTTACATACTTTGTAGTTATTTTCTTCATACTTTATTTCATGATATTATGGAGCCATCTGACGGACTTGAACCGACGACCTGATGCTTACAAGGCAACTGCTCTACCAACTGAGCTAAGATGGCATATGTCAATCGTTCTTATCGCCCTCTCTTTCAAGGGGCTTTAATTCCAAAGACTTCCAAGAAGGGTGTGTCTCAGATAATATCTTTATAATATCTTCTTTTTTATACCTTGGCGCTTCAACAATGTATTTTTTAACTATTTTTCTAACCTTTACTTTTAGCCTATATTTATCCAAAGCATATTTCTCCAAAGCATTATATTCGATCAAAAATTTTGGTTAAAAAATATCTAATTGCATTTCTTTAAAACGATCTTAGTTGTTTGTACGGCCTCTATCATGTAACCATTGTGTCTATAGTGGAATTTTTTAACCACCTCTTCATTTGAGCAGCTTACTATATTTGGAGTTCTTGTATACTGGTCTTGAATAATTTTTTTACTATTGTCAGTAACTCCAACCTCGTCTAATTCTTTTGCAAACCTCAGCATCAAATCTTTATATGCATCTTTGTTCATAGTCTATACTCAAAGTTTGCTGTAGTTTCATTTACTCTTATAAGAGATGCTTTGTTTTTAAGATGAAAGCTTTTAGCCATATCCGTCAATGGGGAAAGTGTTATTACTTTTTTTGCCTTGCCCGAGTCTCTGATAAAATCTATAGCCTTATTAACTATCTCTCTTCCAGCGCCTCTTTTAACGCTCCATACGGTATAAGGCACGGCTACATTAGGATTTTCAACAACCATAGTTTCAAGGTCTTTCTCGCAGCTTGGAACCCCCTCTGTATAGGCAATACAGATAAATGACAAAAAAGAGCCATCTGGATCTTTTAATCCAAACACCTCTCTTCCATTAGAAGATTTAAAACTTGCAGACAAATGTGGCCTAACTGGATCTCCAGCAGACCAAAGCTCTGGCTGATTAGTAACATTAACTAAAGTATTCATCCTATTTTCCTTCTAAATTAAATTGGAGGCTCCCCGCACCTAACCTCTGTCACTCCATCGGTGTATATAAAATAAAAGTAATCACCCTCTTTGATATTGCAAGGAAACAAAGAAACAGGAAGGTGAGTGTGCTCAACTTCCATATTGCTGTTTGTAATCTCTGCATATACCACACTATCGACTATCTGATCGACTGATCCACACAGTATAATTGCAGGTACGATATTTAAAAGTAAAGCTAATTTATTCATCAAAACTGCGCCTCTTGTCTTATTTCGTCAAAGACGGGCCAAGAATGATGAACATAATCAACAATCCACTCTTCAACGCGCCTATCGTTTCCTCCAATATTCCACTCTTTAATATCTTCAACATCAAGACCATCTTCTCCACAGTAGTTCTTTCCATTCTTCCAGTTATAAATGGTTGCAACGCTGCCATCTTCAAACTCTATAGACCACTCCGCATCTGACTTCCAATTGTCGAACAACTCAGAAGGTGGACCAAACTTTGATAAAAGCTGATCGTAAGAAGCCTCTATGTAGCCCTGCCTACAGGTTCCATTTATTTTTATTGAATTACAGTTTACTTTGACTATTTTTGGCATAACTTGACCCTTGGTTGAATTACTTGAAACGGAATGTCTCCCCGATACTTTTTAAACCAGGGTGGAATTTTATCCTTCGGATAACGAATCCTGGGCTTGCTGGAATAAAAAGACCTGTAAGACTCCACTGTGGATGGACCTTTGAATTCTTCTGGCATACACAAAGGCAGACTTGTTTCTTCCGATGACGGAAAGAGGTCTTGATTGCAGGAGTAAATCTCAATAATCTTATCTAATACAGCCTTGCACTTATGCACTTTTTGAAATCTGCTGGTATACTCATCTAACAGTGCCATTGTATGTTCGATTAAGCACTCAAAGTTTGCAGAGCTTTCTCTAACCCACTTTGAAGATGGATGATTTGCGTGTGTTGTCTTGTATGGTGCAATATTTGAGTCACTCAATATATTTAGAGCTGACGAAAGCATCTGACAGCTTTCCAAGATCATCTTCACAACTCTATAATTATCTTGCGATTGAGCAGATTTAATCCAGTCTATCGCGCCATCGGAAGTTTCTTCTATTGCAAATATGTTCATTCGTTACTCTTGTTAAGTGGCTCCCCCTCTTGGACTCGAACCAAGGACCCTCTGATTAACAGTCAGATGCTCTAACCAACTGAGCTAAGGAGGAATATGTAAAAGTGAGACACCTGATAACCCTGTGCCTCCCTGTGGGGTGACGTTTTGTTGTCACATTAGTCGCCCCCGCTGTAAAGCAGGAATTATATTACTTGCATCAAACCCCTAAGACGCAAGGCGACTTGCTCGACCAAGGATGATGGCTTAATTATAGCCTCTCTTTAACCTTGGATCGGCATCACGACCTGTCTTAAAAGACGGTCGTTCTTCTCCTTCCATGTAAGATAATTCTTTTTCCAAACCAACTGTTGACTTGCCCTTTGCTTTAAATTTGCGAATTTTTCTTTCAAGTCTTTTTACATGCTGGTTTTGTCTTTGCGGCTTACTTCCCATTTTTTCTCCATAATTCTTTTGGCGAAACCCACCCTCTTATATGCAAAGCAATAAGCTCTCTTCGCCCGCTCCTTCCATTTATAAAGTGGTCGGCTAACTAGGACTTGAACCTAGAACCCTCTGTTTATGAGACAGACGCTCTAACCTGATTGAGCTATTAGCCGATATATTATTTTTAAACACAGATTAAACTATGTCTATAATTTATCAGCTATACTGTTAGCCCGCATAAGAAGCCAGGTCTACAACACAGTTAGAAAGAAGAGAGTCAACAGACTCACTGCATGTTCTCGGGGTAGATTCGCCTCTTACATAAATTTGAGTTCCACCATCTGAGGTGGACCTTATTTGAGAAATATAAGAAACAGGAATCAAAACTGTCTCAAGTTCTTTAGCGCCAATTAAATTGGTGCTAACTTCAATTTTTAAAAAAATACTCACACGATACTCCTATCTGCTTGCGATCCAAGGTAGTAGATCAAAATAATTGGTTAAAAAAAATATAAGCACAGCTTTTTTCATGTCAATAATATATTATAAATATTTTTAAAAGCTAGACGGAATTCTTCTCTCTGGAAGATCGAATAGTCTGTCTAATATATAATTATACTCTTCTTTCATCCTGCCCTCATCTACTATGTTTCCATCTAAATCAGTTTCTTTAAAGCCAAAATATTTTTCTTCAATATAATAAACCGTATAAATATTTCCATTGCTTTTTTCATAAGTAGATATATGGCCCATCAAATCAGAAATATTTTTGTGAGATAGATTCACTAGGACTCTTTCTTTTAGTCTCATATTAACTCCAGGGTTTAGGCTTGTGTTTTACTGCCTCTTTGTATCATAGCTTTCTCCAAGATTTGATGTTGTAGATAGCTTTTTTTCTTTACACTCAGAGGCATTATACTCAGGGTGAATTCTTACGATAGTTTTGCTTGTCGTCATCAAGTCTAAATATGCCCCATTGAACAGCCAGTCTGCCGGAAACAACCCATACTCTTCGATGTAAGATATGATTTTTTTAGCACCACTTGGCTTTACTATATGTCCATATGTTCCCGAAAAGTATTCATAGTTAGTTTTGTCCGCTTTTAAAAGATTTCCGTTATCATCAAATAGAGCTCCAAGAGTCCTATTTTTTTTAAAGCCCTTGATGTTGGGTCTTTTATATTTTGTAAATCCAATCTCTTTCTCGGAAAGAGACAGGGTGTCTTTTTTCTCAGCGCTTTCATTGTAGTCGCTTAAAAAGGGCTGGTAAGGATCAAGTTTGATTACATCAGAAAACCCCAAAAGAATATTGCTTGGAAGCTCTCTTATCATATAGCTGTCATGCTCCAAGATTAAAAATGGTACGTCGTCTTGTATGCATTTGTGAAGAAGTAATATATGGGATGCCACACAACCCCTTACTCCTGGGCTTAGAGTCATCTTTGCCCTCGCTCGATTATTTTTTATTTTATAACCAAACGTATCAAAGATTTTATCTGCGTCGGTTCCATAAACGCCGTCAAATACCTGTGGGCTTATGCCAAACTTTTTTGCCTGCTTTAAACATTTATCTCCAACCTCTACTGATATTGGGACTTCTTTTAAGATGATGATAAAACTTTTTATATCAGAAATATTATTTACGATACCCAAAGCCAATACCCCGTTGCCATTCCTGCCGCAAAACAAATAATCTTTGTTATGGCATACAGCATATAGTCTTCAAGCTCTCCATTTAACGAAACAAGCTCTATGTACCTGCCCCACGTACTCTTTAGTAAATCTCTTGGCGTACTCATATCATTCCTTATCGTTTATAACAATTTCTTTTTTGCTGCTAATAATTTTTTCCGGCTCTCCATCCCTGTTGTCTGATATTTCAATTACAACAGAATCTTTCAATGCTCGCAGTTGGTAAGGGCAGTTTGCTGGAGCGTGAAAAACATGACCTGCTCCAAGGACTTCTTTCGTAAGAGCGTTTGTTTTATTGAAATCTTCATCTCCATGTAGAACTATGATCTCACCCTCCGCTATATAAAAACATTCATTTTTTCTTTTATACCTTTTTAGAGATGTTTCATAGCCTGCATTTATATTTAATACCTTTGCATAAATCTGAGTCGGCCCTCCCCAAGAGGTTTCGCTTCCCCACTCCTTTTCATTAGATGTAGAACGCGTGACCCAACATGACTTTATATCGCCCATATATTACCTCCTATTTCTCATCTTCTTCTGATTGCATTATTCTTTCTAATGTATTTCTAGCTCCACGGCCAAGATTATACCCAGGCATGGCGAAGCTATCGCCGCTTCTGTTTGACCAGTTTTTTGAAGCAGATCGTTTATCTTCCGTGTCGCAAACCCCTTGGTCATAAGGGACCGGAATATGCTCTCCTTCATCATCTGCAAACTGACCGGCAGTTAAATCTATGATATGATTACTTACAATGTCTTTTAGAAAATAATGAGGGCCTCCATCATGAACCACTCTGCAAGGCTTGTAATTATACTCTTCTCTACCAAGTCTGCTTGCAAGCTCCCAGAAGACTTCTGTTGTTATTCTGCAAAATCCTGTTAGCGGATTGCAGCTTCCAGATCTATGAAGTTTTGAATAATCTTTATGTAAATCAGACGGGTCTAAATTACTTAGCACATCTTTTATTATCTTGTCCAACTCTACATCTCCGCTAAGCGGAGGGCTCTTATGATCGATGACAATAACATCATTAAGTTTGCTATCTGACGCTTTACCTATCAGATCTAATATGCCACTTACCTCATCTTCATGCCCGGCCCTTTTAAGCCAGTTTGATAAATGCTCTAATTTTCTAAAGACTATATCCATAACTCTCTCTTGAATATAATATAAAATTAATAAAATAGTTAGTTAGTTAAGGTTCGCGAAAATTTTTTATAAAATCTTTGACTCGCGTAATATCCGCTCTATTTCGTTGCGGTCGGTCTGTCTTATGTATTTGTCCATAGCTATTATCAACTCCGCCTGAGAACCCTTCATTGTTTGCCCCAAGAAGTTTTCAAACTCCCTTTGCCCTTGGTCGTTGTCTAAAAGAGATTGTATGTAGCTTATATTGTTTGTAACATGAAAGGCCATTCTATAACCGAGTATTTGACCAAAAGACATATTGCCCAACCCAGGAACACCGCTTAAATCAAATCCGCGAGCGAGACGCTGCCTCTTTTCGTTTGTAGTAAAGCCAGAGTATTTACTCTTTAGGGATAAAACATTTTCATAAAATGATCTTAAAAACTCTGGTGTAGCATTTACAAAGTAAATCTTTAGCGAATCTTTTTCGTCAAATAATGAGCCAGCTAAATAATGAACATTAACTCCAGAGTTAAATTTTAATGATCTAATATGAGTTTGCGACCCTTGTTGTTTGAGGTGGTTATTTACTTGGCTGCAATATTTAACAACATCGAGTATCCATTTTAGATAATTCTTTATAGCCCCAAGCGCCTCTTGTGGATCATCTTTTGCAGACTCACTTAATTCAAATGAAAAATATAGGTCTTGCTTTAGTTTAATTCCATTTAAACGCCTTCTTCTTGGAGAGAGGCCCTCTGTCCCTATCTTATATTCAAAGCCAACCTGTATGTGTCCACTGGGGTTGTAATCAATATATGTAACCCCCGGCGTGCTCCCCATTATGTTCCAAAACTTTTTGTTCTCAATGTCAAACGCATTAAGCTCTCCTGGGTCTACTTTGCTTGCCCACTCTTTATATTCATCAGATGACCTTATAGCTGTCGCTAAATCTTGTTCTTCTTTGGTAAAGTCAGAATATCTAATTATATTATACAACCTAGAGGCCAAGCTTCGATGATCTATGGATCTAGATGAATCTCTTAAGTAATTCCACAAAGAGCTCATAACTTCATCATTAAAGCTTCCAAGGCTTCCGATTTTTTTTAACAAACTCTTTATTTTATAATATCTTTTAGTCATCAGTTAGTTAGTTAGTTAGTTAAGGTTCGCGAAAATTTTTTTATAAATCACCCAGCTGCTTTATGTTTGGTTCGTTTAGTTAGTTTAGTTAGTTCGCGCGCAAATTTTTTATTTATTCCAGTGGCTTGCCTTATAGCTTCGGACCTTTCAGGTCTAGGGAGAGCTGGTCGTCTATTGAGTTTGGATCTTGTTCGCCTTCGACCATTGGGAATTCAATAATATCTGCATTTATTTCTGAAGCATCTTCTGTTTGAGCGGGTTGCTCTGGCCCTATATCTTTGTATATACCATAGCTACTAAAGTCCGAGTCCTCAAGGACTTGCTTGGAGATATGCTTTATTTCTTTAAGGGCCATCTCTGCTCTATGTGCTCTAAGAAGTAGTCTGCGTTCATCAGTATCACGGGTTGGTGGGTCAGGTGAAAGATGTGTTACTGGTTCGGGATCAAAAGATCCATCTACAATAGATTCGACTAGGCTTAATAACATTGCCAAAGCTGCTTCTCCCTTATACTCACTAGAGCTATCCTTGTTAGGGAATAGGTCAACTATGTTATCATCTACTGCTAGTTTTAAAAGGTGTCGTACATGAGCAGCTTCTTTTTGCAGTCCTCGCTTACTCAATAGGGATGAGAGACTAATTAGCTTCTTTATCATTTGTACTACTCTTCTATAACTGGTAGGCTAACTTCTTCATCTAAGCTTTCCTCAAATGTTACTATTACATCTTCAGCATCATTCTCATGATCATTAGCAAACTTATACATTTTATTAAAGCGACGAAGAACAGCATCAACATCATCAGCTTCTTTTACCAAGCCCATGAGGTCTAAAGTGTTTGCCAGTTCTATTAGTTTGTTCAACATTTCAAGCTCCTATGCTTACATCATATATAATAGTATTAGCAATAAATGTGCGATATTTATTACTACAGGCTATTAACTTATCTGAGTTAGATTAACCTTCAAGTACCAATGCAGTCTACACATATTCCGACCGCCTATACTTATTAGTAATCTTATTATCTGCGCCTAGGGTTTCTTACCACCTGAGACTCTACAAAGCTTTCTATAGTTTCTTCTAACTCTGTTGGTTCATCTGAGTTATTATCTTCGCCCAGCTTTTCCATTATACGCCAAGCAGCTCCATCTGCATAGAACCCTGTGTGAAACTCCCACTCATGCTCTTCCCCATCTATTGAGTATAACAAGCCTCCCTGTGCTGAGTCGTCATACCATCCGGTATCTATCTCTAGTATCTTTATAGTACGAGTGTTCCCATCTGATGTAGTAACCTCAAGGCTATTACTGGGATTCTTAATAATATACTCAGCACTTGTGTTCGCTGTTTTTAATAAGTTATTTAATTCTTTTCTTCTTGCAATAACCAGGGGTGTTCCTTCCATTAACTCTTCTTTATTCTTATAGGAATACTTGTGGTAAACGTCACCCATCATTTGATCCATCTTGGCTATGTGGCTTTCCATCCAGTCATCCAGCTGTTCCCCGTCTTGCAATTCGTCATGCAGCTTCTTTGCATACTCTTGAATCTTATCCAACTGAGGCTTTGCCATGTAAGAACCATGATGCCCGCATGTATTATCTTTATTTCCACATGCAGAGCACCCAGCGTCAAATGCTTCGTCTTTGGTTATGTTTGTAGCCCCAAGGTCAGAGAAGTCTCCTAACTCCAAGTCTACAGGCTCTTCTGGGCCTTTACCATGCACCTGAGTTATCACACCCTCAATTATATTGGCGTGCTTTGTATATCCCATTTCTTTTAAAGATTTAGATAATTTAATTAGATCTTTTATCATTCCCCCTCCGCTGGATTGTCCGTAAGAGACTCAGTGAGGAAGTCCCATAATGATACGTCAGCCTCTCCCTTCATAGCCGACTCTATGTTTGCAACATCTTCTTCGCTCATTCTGCTTAATACGCTCATTGATGACTGAGGATCTTTCTTTAAAAAGTCCATTAGCAACATAAGCGCGGCAAACTCTGTCTCGGTTGTATGAAGATCAACCATTACATCGGAGTTTCCAATTGCTGTAAGTTCGTTAAATTCATCATCAAATTCATCATCGTTTTCAAAGCCTTTCATTATATCTCTACCTACGTCCATATAGTAACTAGCTATGCTCTGGGCTCTTTCCGTACTGGTAGTGGCTTCAAATCCTTCTACGAACCTATTAAATACATCTATACTCAGCATTGGTCTGGATAAACGCTCGTTCATTAACTTGGAGAATTCTTCATAATCTTTAAATAAACTTGATGCCATCTTTAAAATAAGATCAGCTTGGTCGGACTCCTCCGATAAGCCTTTTCTATCTAAAGAATCCGCAAGTTTAATTAAACTATTTATTATTTTTTTCTCCGACATTATTCAAATGCCTATGAGCTACGTTGAGCAGCGCCATACAGCAGGCTGTGAAGTGCAAGTGCAGCTTCTTGTGCTCCAGACTCTCCTGAGCTTGCCATAGCTTCGGTGACAAAATAATTTCCATCCACACCTTCTCTTCCACGTTCGTTAGCTGCACTGGTGATCATTTGAGCTGTATCTCTAGCGCCTTGCATTAAATCATTATACATCTGAACCAATCTTCTTGCTCTAACCGGAAGAGCATCTACATCACGCAAGAAAGCATATGGGTCACGACCCCTGTTTGGATCGGATAAGTTTCCGCCCATTGCACCGCCAAGATCTCCGCCTTCTAATGATGCAACTCCCTGGTCATTAAATTCAATTTGCATGTTATCATCAGCAACAGTGCCATCGCCCTGTAGAACGGCTGCTTCAAGCTTTTCCAAAGCATCCTCTTGCGTTGTCGCGGTATAGTTATTTGTAGCTTCTCTATATCTACGATCTGTTTCCCGGGTCCATTCTGAACCTTCCAGTCCCAAAATTGTATTTATTCGAGCAATTATGCTCGCCTTTTTGACGAGAGCATCCGTATAGTTAGCCAACTTTGTTTCACCCATTTCGTCGAAGTGATTGGCAAGTTTAATTAATTCGTTTATCATAGCTAGTCCTCTTTGATTATTTATAATTCTCCAACTGAGAATATATATAAATTATAACATTATTAATATATTATTATGCAAATTCTACACCGATGGAAATGTTCCACCATATTACTTCTATTGATAGACAAATAGCTTTATGGCCGCACTCTCTACAGCCATATGATAGGCCCGCCGATATGCTTCTGCAATCAATCTTATTAAGATTAAAAAATGGCATCATTTTATGACATACCACTATGGAGTCTTACTAACTCGGCTGCTGCAGCATGAATACCATCTCTTTCATAGATAGCCATAAGATTTTCTTTATGTGCATAAGCCAAGTGTAACCATCCCGTTGTCCAAATCCTTCCATTACGGTTAAACTCTGTTGTCAGTTCATGAATAAGCTTAATCATCTTTGGACCCATTGTACCAGCGGCCACGATGCCGCTTGCAATATCTGAAGCTGCATCTGTCACATCACTCCAAGCGCCAGCTCTTTTAATCAAAGCATCAACATAGTCTGCTTCTTTAGTAAGGCCCCTATCATCCAAGTGAGTAGCCAGTTTTATTAATTCATTTATCATTTTATATTACCCTATATTATCTTCTAGACAAGAGCGCCTATCACCAACTTATTTTATATTAGTATACACGCGTGTACGCACTATGTATACCAATTATCCGCGTGCGTGTGTGCGCTCTATACATAGCGTGTGTGCGTGCTTAAACGCAGGGGGCTGCCCGAGCTTGGCAGACAAGGAAGCCTTAAATACTTATACAAAAACCCTAAAATTTTTTTAGGAAAATTTTTGGAGAACCGTCTTTTCTTATATGAAAGGTATAAAAAACGAGGTGTGCGAAAAACTACGCAGATCGGTTTTTGCCGTTTTTCCACAGATTTCCCAAGATGTTTGGCCCGCACAAATAGCCTTTATGATCTCAGAAAAAAGTGCCTTGTGTTTTCACAAAAAAAGTTATTTGATTCTCAGAAAAAAGACCTTTGACCCCCTGAAAAAAAGGTCGTCCCCACCTGGTAAAATTTAATTACTTTTAAATATAAATAAAATACTTACTCTGAAAATAAAAAGAGCGGCCCTCATTTGAGGAACCGCTCAGGCGTTGCGGAGAGGCAACTAACTACCGTTATTAATGATACTTAATCCGTATCATCCTCGCAATCATTTAATGTTGGTAATACCTCTCTTGCTATTTCTTTTATTCTTTCTGTTACTTCTCTCTTGTTCTCAAAGTCAAAGTGCATTTGCTCATATGATGGGTATACAGATGGGAGTGTATCCCAGGGGTAAGCATCCCAATTACTTTGAATATAAGAAAGCCCAGCTATATCCTCTTTATGGGGATACATACTGGGCGCATCATAAGTATTAATGAAAGGATGAGATGGATTATTGGTTGATAAAAAGTTACTAACCTCTATCTCTGTTACTTCCGATAAGATTAAGTTATCGGTTAATCTGTTAAATACAGAGTAATTGTCATTATCGTTTGTTGTTACATAGAAAAGAAAGTTATCTTCTTTAATCATTTAGAACTCCTAGCCGTTTTGTTTCTAACATATTATCTTAACAAATAATATGATTATTTTTTTTATAGTTAATCTTGAATAATATTGTACAACGTAAAGTCTATTTTACAGTAAGCTTCAATGAATATTACCCATTAACATAATACAAAATTAAAATAAAATTTATTTGATTTATTTATTTAATTAACATTGTGATTGCTTCGCTGTTAATTAAACCATCTAATCCTATCCAGTGTCGCTATAACTGATCACAATAACTGGTTAAATAATATCTTTTATTTAACTGACCCTGGGTCTAATGGTCTGCAACTGATGCCCCATTAGAATAGTATGTTAAGTTTTTGCCCGAGCTTACATTGCGATATAAAGTTCTATAAACTTCTCAACTGCGGCTGGTACACCCTTGTTAGAAAGGGTTCTCCTAATGGTATCTCCATGGTGCCATAACGTAGTTGCTAGTCCAGCTGGCGTATATTTAAAATTGCTCAATGTTAAAGCATTGCTTACATCTAGAAACCAGTCTGGAATCCCTAGGTTGAGTGGATCTGCTAAGAATGCAGCCTTCTGCATACTTCTGTAGTTTCTATCTGCTGCTATTTTCTTCATTAGAATATACCTCTCTTGAATATTAAACGAATAATTAGTAGAGCATGTTAAGTTTTTGCCCGGGCGGCGAGCTTTCTAAAAAACAAATGCTGCTTAAACAACACGAGCTCTTCGAGCTGGTGTTTAAGCGATTGCTGTAGGGCGACATAATATAGCTATTTAAAGAGGATTAAACGGGGGCCGGCTGAGCTCTTAACTTTTAAGAGGCTTTACTTCTGCAATTAATAATGAATATCATTATTATGTATATCTATTTCTTTTATTATATTTATATCTAAAAAACATTAAACTTTTTTATCCTGGGTCTTTGATCAATTACCTTGTGGCGTAGGGCAAAACGCCCTGCTCCTTCAAACCCCTTAGAGGAAAATACAAAATGAGTAAGACCGCTATTTTTGCTTCGGAGAACAATGAGTCTCCCCTTCAAACCATTCGCCAGACCATGCAGGTTTCTCTGGATGACTCTGGAAACCCCAGTGTTTCTTTCGCCACTAACCGTGGTAAGGGATCGGGCGCTCAGTCTATGAGTGTTGCTGACTTCCGCGATGCTGTTGATTGTCTCCAGTATTATGTTGACAATGGCATCCAAGAGAGTGATGCTCCTACTCTGTCTCCCGCCGAGACTATTCGGCAGACTATCTCTCTCAGTGAGGGAGAGGTAACTTTCCGAACTCGGTCTGGTAAGGGTTCCAAGCCAGCCAAGATTCCTCTCGCTCAGTTTGAGGAAGTTGTCGCCCTTCTCTCCGGCACTGTTGCCGCAGTAGAAGCCGCTGGTGTCTCGCTCTCTCCGGCTGAAGATGTAGCCGATGAAATGGATGATTCTGACGAAGAGTAATCCCCAAACCGCAGGGAGGCATGGGTTAACAGATGCCTCACACCCAACCCATATATAGGATGTCAAATTATATGACTCGTGAAGAAAGATCAAATCTTTACAAAGAAATAAGAAGGGCCTTAAAGAAGGGCGCTTCAATCCCGACTATGCTGGCTATGTTAGACAGCCTGCCATTTGACTCTGAAAAAGCATTATACTTCCGAAAGAAACTGGAAGCTGAATGTAGCAAAGAATAAATAATAAAAACAATTAAACCCTGCCTCATTAAGTTGAAGCAGGGTTTCGTTTATTCAACGTGTCAAATTTTTGCCCGGCATTAAAAATGATAGCCAGTTTGTTGGATGCAGTCTGCAAGCATATTCTCCACCCGCTGCGCGCCATCAGCAGTCGCAGCTTTCATGGCCCACAAAGATTGAAAAGCTTCTAATGTTTTAGCATCCAACTCTGACGAGATAACTCCTTGCTCTTGAAGCCATGAGTTAAGGGCGCTTAGATCCCCGCCTGGACCATCGAAGGTAAAGGACGGCTCTGCTCTCTTTGTTAATCTATAATTCTTATCTGCCGCTATCTTTTTCATAATAAGCTGCTCCTCTTGAATATTAAATGAATAATTAATAGAGATGTAAAATTTTTGCCCGAAGCGGTATTACATGTTTTGATGAAGCTCAATTAGTTTTTTTGCTGCAGCATTAACACCTTGTTCTTGATAAATATTATTAAGAGTTTCATGGTGGTCCGCAATCAGCTGCACCCATCCAGCAGACCAATCCATACCTAACCGTCCAAGCTCTCTTGTTAAGTCGAGAGAAAGCTTGCTTGTAGCGCCTAGCTTGTCACCGGTCCACTCTAAAGCAGCTGAGGTTGCAGGGGCAACGGCAGTGATGGAGTCTGTAATAGTTTCAAAGGCGCCAGCTCTCTTAATCAGAGCGTCAACATAATCTGCTTCTTTGTGCATGCCTTTTCTATCTAAGTGATTTGCCAAAGTTATTAATTCGTTTTTCATCTCTATCTCCCAAGAAAGAATGTTATCTCTTTTTGGTTGAATATTAATAGGGAATGTAAAATTTTTGCCCCGAAGGGCTGGCCTATGAGCCAGAAAGCAGCAAAGCCCCTACCCCCGAAAAAGTTAAGAAACTAATCGTAGTAAGGATCTTAAAGAAGAAGATATCATTGCTGTCAAAATATTTATACATTATATACTGTCCTACCAGTTTCTTGGATCATTAGGGTTATAATCTTCAGCCATAGCCTGACCCTTGACTTCAGCTTGTTTAAATGGTTTCTCTAGTTCATTAGCTGCATCGCGCAGCCCCTTTATAATCTGACTCATATCTTCTTCGGACTCTGGATCCAAGTTGGAGTATAAAGCTTCAGTGTAAACTTCATCCATAATCCAATTATAGATTCTTTTTTCAGAATTATTCTTTTGGCTCGGCATCTTTTTTTAACTCCATGTATAATCTGTTAATCTCTGCAAGAACCTTGGTTCCAACTTCCAAGAATTCTACCCTCTGATCATCCGGGATAGAATTTGACTCCTGAAGATTTGCGTACATCATTTCTCCTACAGAGAATAACAGCACCTCTAGATCCTTAATATCAACAACAAGATTAACTTTTTTACTCATGGTATAAAATCCGTCCCCGTTCCAATTCCCATTCTGATCATAATAAGCATTAGGGTCGATCCGAGCATCATCGCGCATGCAGTTACAAGCGTCATCTTAAACCTCTCTTTTATATCTGGCTCATCAATAAACCAATGTATAAATGGAAAGTTTAATATCGGCAAGAAAAATCCAAGTACAGCCTGAAGAAAGATCCAATCATGAACAACCGCATAGCTATACCAGTTGGCCCAGAAGTCAATTACAACCCCAGAGGCAAATAGAGTTTTTAATTTGTGGTCGTTCATAACCGACCAACATTTATACATCGCCCTCTTCACTGCTCACCAATCCCAATGTGATTATACTATGATTGGATCCATGTCAAGTGGAATAATCTCAAAATATTCTGTATCTCCAGAGATCTCTCCCCATGAATTCCACAGGTCTTCTTCATGGACAGAAGAGTAGTTTTCTTCTTCTCCCCATTCATATAAAGTATTTCTCATTATTTCTATACCATGTGCATATGCCGATTCTTCTGAAGAAAAGCAATAATAGTCATGACCATGTTTATGGCTCCATACTAAAAGATATACTTCCATGTTATACTCACTCTTTATAGATGGTAGGCCCACTCGGACTCGAACCGAGAACCCTCGCTTTATGAGAGCGATGCTCTGACCTGATTGAGCTATGGGCCTATAAAAGTGGCACGCCCGATAGGATTCGAACCTATGACCCTCGGCTTAGAAGGCCGATGCTCTATCCAGCTGAGCTACGGGCGCTCACACACTTATATACGATCAAAGATCCTGGTCAATTAGTTCTTACTCGCGCACGCACAGGCTGATCTTGCTCCTCGACCTCTACCACGCTTGAAAGCCTAGCGAGACTGTTAGAGATAGAAAATAGCGGCATAGCAATAGCTATGATTCCAAAGCAGGCAACAAAGTAAAAAATAAATTCCATTTTAACTCCTATATAGTTATCGACAAATGGGTGGTTTCGCCCATAAGATTTTGTTATCATCCTGATCAGACCAGTCGTTATCTTTTGCAAAATTTCGACAAGCCTCTTCAGCGGTTCTGCCATCAGCATGTCCAACGGCAGGCTTCTCAAATTGTTTTAATTCTTGATTGTATTCGTATATTTCAAATGAACGCATGTGTGTATCTCTATCTCTCATCCGTGTCTCCTACTCGTAATCTCTTACTGCAATTCCAACTGGAAATCGCGGTCTGCCATCATCTGTTAACTCTTGATACCTCACCGTTAACATTTTACCAATGTTATTTTCTAAATTTTTGAACGCATGTGCGCGTTCCTCATGACTTCCCCTCGGGCGCACATCAAACTCAAGCCCGCTAGGAGTAATACACTTATAGATAATGAGGCCAGACTCCCTGCCAGACCCATCTTTCCCTCCGATGATTTCATACTCATCATCAACAAACCTTTTTACTTTTTGCAGATCATATGATCTATGTTTATATTTATAGGCGCTTGCTTGGTTGCGAACCATCATTCCCTCGTAGCCTTGCTCTACAAAATTCTTTTCATAAATATCAAACTCATCTTGGGTTTCAACATTATATGTTTTAATAAATTTGATATTCTTTCCAATTACGGTCCAGCCTTGGCAGTACTTTGGAAATCTAGCGCCCTGTATTCCAAACTGTGGCAGACGATCCTCAAAGGCTAAGGAGCTATGTGGCGAGTCATAGATATGATACTCTAGAAGATCCGTATCATCCCTCTTCTTTTTAACAGCAGCTATGATTCTTTGAAACGTCCATCCGTGTACGTACAACTCTCCGTCCGTACACTGTCCGTCCTCAAGCATGTCACAAAGCTGTGCATTAATCTTATCAGGAATGTCGATAACCTTTCCTTTGCGCGACCACATAGTAACAATACCATTATCTTTTCGCGCAAGCATACGCACACCATCTAGCTTAGGCTGCACCCAGCATGGATAGTTTATCTTCGCGCTGTGCTTATCATATCTGTGCGCGAGCATAGGTAGGAACATACCATCAGACTCGGACGGAATATTATCTTTATCCTCTACGTATCCTGAATCTTTTTTACGGCTATGTGCAGATCGAGCTTCAGAACATGCTTGTTCGTAGACAGTGGTTTCGTTTGCTCTACCGATATTTTTACCTTCTCCAACATAGCGTTGGTCAAGTTGCTTTTTGCCGTCCTCATAGCCATGTTCAGTTTCGATGTAACAGGTTCCGTCGCCCATCTGGAGAACCGAGATATTCCATTCTTTAATCTTCCCATTGGTTGATCGTCCATACAGTGTTGGTAAATTCATCGCTCCTCCTTTTCAACATATCCCGATACAGACAGCTTTACAGATCCACCTTCATGTCCGCAAACTTCCCATGAAATATCCTGCAAACACTCTTCTCCTGTTAGTTCGCATAAGTAGTCATTAAAGTCATCAATACCGGACATAAATACAACTTCATCGAGGTCAACTAAAACTATCTTTTTAACGTCACGCATCATTGTCCTTCTGAAAAAATAAACTTGCACTCATCCCAGGGCAAAAACATTACATCTCCAGCATTATAATGCTGTTGATACCCGTGCGCCCTTACTTCAGTAACCTTAACGACCATGCCTTGCACTGTTACATGCTCAATCTTGGCCCACTTCTCTACCGTGTTATCAGGCCACAGCTTGATGCTTCTACCTTCATAGTCTAGGTTTAACATACTTTTCATGATTATCTCCTATACTTATAGTAAACATACTCTACGAGATTTATGCTGACTGTAGTAATTAGTCCGGCAGCTAACATTAAAGCTCCAAGCATAGCAGCATCATACACAAAGCTGTCTGCAAAAGAAGTTGCGGTGGCATTTGCTCCTGCTGCATTATAGTAAAATACTGACATAAGCCTCTCTTTTACGCTGCTTTAGATGAGGTGCGATAACGATAGTATAGATAAGCCAACTCTGATGTAGGAATCGGCTGAGAAACAAGAAGCGCCCATATTGGAGAGCGGGCCTTAACCGATAAGTATGTTGCATAAACCTTTAGCAAATAAATTGCTGCAAAGATACCGGCAACAATGCCTACAGACATTCCTGCAATCGTAGTCGCTTGTGCATACAAAAGTATTGCAGAAATAAAACACGCCATAAAAAACACAGTGCGCTTCAAAATGGTAACTACTTTTTCTTTATTCATCTCTCTCTCCTTTTATTCTTCCATCTCTGTTTCTTCTAAATCCCAGCAGTCATCCGATACAAGCTGGCCTTCATCATAAATGGCCTCGCCTTCAAATCCCATGCCGGGTTCAGAATACTTTAGGGTAAACTCTAATGCAGGAAAGTCCTCTGCAACCTTTTCAAAAAACGGTAATGCTGGCGCCCAAGGCGTATCAAAAGCATATTCTAAATAATCATCTTCATGATACGTGCATACGCTTGTGCTTCCCCACTTTACACCCCAGTTTCTATTTTCCCACGTATATCCAGAAACTCCACCATACTCTACTCCACACTTCTCAGTAACCTTTTGAGCCTGAACCGAATCATACGGAAGGCACATAATCTCAATCGGAACAGGGTAAAGAGCATGAAAGGATAAGTCAGACGACTCTCCTAATTCTGGAGGAGAAGATATGATTGCCTTGACTCTAATGTCATCAAACGCTTCCCAAGCACCGTTTCTAAAGTCATTATAATTTTGAGAAGGACCGATGGCCTTGAGTCGAAAACGCTCCAACTCATCGGCGGGTCCAGTAACAATAAGCCTGTTTTGACACCAGTTAGGCATAATAATCCTTTTGCTAATTATAGACGCACGCGTAAGTACGTCTATAGAGTTTATGTTTATTTTCACTTTTATATGTAATGCGGCTAGCTAGATTCAGCCCAGCGTTCTTCTTTGGAGAAGATAAAAGAAGTTTCCTTCTTTGCTTGAGCCTCAAGAATCTTTTGCGAACGTGTGCTTCCAGCCAAAGCCTTATCTCTATGATACTGGCTTCTTCGAGCCTTTCTTTGGTCTTTTTCTGTAGCAGTTCTGAGGCGGGTTACTTCCCCACCTTCTTCAAGAAACTTTTGAACAGCCATTTCAATTTCTTCTCGGGACATCATTATACACCTCTTTATTAAAAGATAGAAATACTTGGACCTTTGGTCTTTCTCTTTGAGCCTTTTGACTCTTTCTTTTTAGAAACTATTGGAGCAAAATCGCTAGATGAGAAGCCAGCTTCAATAGCGGCAACTCTCAACTCTGTCCAGAAACTAATCGGAACCACACAGTATGGAATACCGCTTCCTCCTAATCCCTGTCCTTTGACTAATAGCCAGCTACCTCCATTCCCCCTTTCATTCTTTGAGTAACGAAAAAGAGAATCTTTATAAAACACTTCAATCATCTTACAACTCCGGCTAAGTGACGAGTAAATCTCGTCATACCCCCATGTAACCAATCAAAGATTCTGGTTAGAAAAATGTAAATTGTTGAACATATTTGCTGACAATCACCTCGTCACTTCCTCTGATGACGCCTCCTTACAGCTATTGTAAAGTTTTTGCCCGAGTTGGACAAGTTTTTATCCCACATCTTTGATCAACTACCTTGGGGTGTAAGCAAAAAGGAGATCGATCCCCGGCTTGCAGGGTTGGGGGGAGAAGAATAGAGAAGGCAAAGCCAATTAGCAGGTGGGCGATACATCAAGGGTCATGGGCCCTAATTCCCTTCGATAATACGTCGAGCGTCCACTTCCTGTTTTGACAAAAAGCGGCGCTACTCATTCTTCGACCCCCAACTTTTAATCCTACACCTTTGATCAGTTACTTAAAAGCGTAGAGAGAATCCTCTCCCTACATTCCAACAACCCAACGGAAGGAAATAAAATGCAAAGCATTTTTACCAATCAACATGAGGAAAGCGCCGTTGCAATCGTTCGTAGGACGATGCAAGTCTTTCTCGGTGAAGATGGCACTCCTATGGTGTCGTTTGCAACCAACAAGGGAAAGGGTAGCGGAGCACAGGCTATGCCTGTTGCCGAGTTTCGGGAGTATGTAACTACTCTCCAGTCTATTGCATCCGAGGGAATCCCCGAGGAAGAGGCGGTAGAGCGCAGCGCAGCAGAGATGGTGCGACACACCATTAAGCAGTCGGAGGGTGTTATCTCCTTCCGAATCTCCGGCGGAAAGGGCTCTAAGCCCGCCAAGGTAAACACTGATGAGTTTTCCGAGGTCGTGGAGTTGCTTCAAGGCACTGTCGATGCAGTTGAAGGCGCTGTCTCAAGCCTTAGCTAAACCATCAAGAGAGGCTCGAAAGAGCCTCTCTTTTAATCCCCCTGTAAAACTTTTGCCCGGAGAATAAAATGGCAACCCTATTGGAAGAATTAAAAGGTCATGACTGGTATTACTATTATAGTGATGATGGTCGAGTCTACCGTCGAGGCCAGCAAAGAAGCAAGGAACTAACAGAAAAGATTAAAAGTCTAAACTGTCCTTATGAAATGGGACAGCTCCGAAAGGCCGTTTATGATATGGTGCTTGAAGAATTTGCAGAAGAATCTCCCGGCAGATGGTATCGTCAGCCACACACTTCAAGTTGTGTAGCCCCCTCCAGAAGGGAAGACTTAATTCCTTTGTCACTAAAGAATGATATCATTACTTGGATTGAAGAGCAGGGATAATAAAGTCAGCACGCACGCGTACGCACTGTGCGCGTGCTGTGTGCGCGGGCGGATGTAAACTTTTTGCCCGGCGCGAGAGGTCAAAAACCATCCAGGCGACGTAATGGCAAAAATAATTTGACCAAAATGCAAAATTTTTGCCCGAGGCTGGTACTATAATACTGCTGTTACTATATTCAAAAAAATCCAACAATGGATACCACATAGTACAGTATAAACAAACAGTAATAAAGCAGAGCCTAATTGGCTGAATATATTTTGTTTATACTTATTTAGCAACCAAACAGCAGGTAGTGATAAGGATAGCTTTATTATAGTGAATCTTAATAGAGAGGTTTCTATTGGGCTGGCCAATACCGGGTTAGCTTCCTCTATTCCAAAGAAGGTATACCATAGCATTGTTGCTATTAAATCAATGAAAATTAAAATCAATAAAAATTTATTATTGTTTTTATTCTTCAGCCAACCTTTGACCTTACTAAGCACATATAATATATAATTATAAATATATTATATGTCGCACCACCAGCTTGTTCTGACTAAATTTTGGTCGCACAGCCCGCGCCTAGCTTAAAAGGCAAGCTCCAGCTCTAGAGGTTTTTACGGAGCCTTGGCTCAGGCTAATGTAATCGATCAGAATTCCTCATCAGAAATTCATGTCAAGCTTTAATAAATAATTTGTAAAGTTTTTGCCCAGGAATTTTACAACTTTGGGGGTTGACGGCAAAGGAAAAGGCCTTATGTTTAACTATGTTAAACATAAGGCCCTTAAGTGTGTGCTTTATATATTTGAATGTAAAACTTTTGCCCATGAATACGGATAAAAGTAAAGGCGGGCGTCACACCCACCTGAAGGTTTCTATCAGCATTGTATTCAACCTCTAACAGTACATGCCGTTCCATACCTATGCATGGAAAAAGGGGAGAGTTTTAGCACTTCTATTCTCTCTGCGTATGATCCTCAAGTCTTTTGAACCTGTCCCCAATTGGGTTAGAGGTAAGCACACCGGCAAGTAAAACCGTTCACACGCTTTCTCCCTGTTCTTGGCTTTTCGACCACGGAACAGCACGCCTTACTGCTAATTACATTCTGTGCGCCCTCGGGTAGATTGTACACCTTCCCCTTTGGTAACACGTCCTGCTTTGATGCCTTGGGAGCATCGCCGCAAAACCCCTTTCGGGACACCCAATCTGTTGCCAGATTGAATAGAGAGGCTTCTGCACTTAGCAGTTAAGTTCTGATGGCTATTACCCCATCTTCCCAAGACTTTTTAGTCTGGTTATTGCCCTTACCCCGTTAACACGATGAACCTACAAGTCCGTGTTTTCCCTCGGAAGCACTCCACCAGTGGTATGGTGACTCTTTCCTAAGGCTGCTGGATGTGTTTCAGAGATACCACTCTCCTTAATTTATCCACCCTCATAGCTGGTCGGCAACGCGTACGAACGCGTCTTTACCAGACGGGCTTTCTTCTATCAAGCGCCGTTAAGCACTGCTCAAAAACCGGTAGTTTTATTTGAGTTTAAAGACCCGAAGACATGGGTCAATTCTAAATTTTTAAAGAACAAAAAATCTATGATTTTTCAATCATGAGGGCATCATACCAACGGCATGAAAAATAAACAAAAACTTTTTTAAAAATTATTCATTAATAGTTGGCAGGCTGCCAATATCCTTCTCCGCCTCTATAGGGCTTGGCTTAGTTCCAAGGCGACGGCAAACAAGTTCGTGATGAATAACGTCATCAATAGCGCCCTTAAGAACGGTCTGAAAATCTCGAAGATCTACTGCCTCATCAAACTGAGATTCAACATCTGAAAGAAATGATCTAACATAGTGTGAAAAGTCAAGACAAACTTTATTCGCTTCTGAGGTCCATTCTGAATCTCCAGAGTCTTTCCGAACAAAAAGTTGAATAGCCATTTTTTCTCCTAAAGTTTATGAGCATTTCTTTTATGCCATTCTCTTTCTATTTCCCAATCTTCTCTGCACTCTTTCGCGTACACGTAAATTTTATGAAGATCGCTACCTACGGGGTATGGGTTAGGCTTCATATCGAAACCAAGGTCCCACGCCTCCTCCTCTCTTTTCCCGCTTATAAAACTCATTACCACATATCTCCACCATTATTGGCGTAGTTATTTATATTGCTTATCCATTCACGATAAGGCTTATTGTGAACCGAATCCTTGAAGCGTGTATGCGTACTCTCTGCATACTTTTCTCTATTAAAATACTCACGAAAACATCTTGCATATACGGCGTCTGCGTCAGATCCCTCAATAACATGCTCTGTTATCTTTGCCTCTTTGTCCCACCAATACTTTACTCTACGCACAAGCACAACTTTCACTGTTTGCCTGCCTTTTTTTGACTGCTCTTTTTATTGCAGCCATAACCTTCAATGCAATACCACTCACCATATCCGGTGCCACACCTGCGTCTGGCTTCTTCTAGCGTGTATAGGTCAGCTTCACGTCCACAGTTTGCACAACTATGTTTTTCTTCCATGCTAAACCAATCAGCCATTTTATATCCTTATATTTTACTTATATTTTAGAAAAGCAGATAGAGCAGGGCGCTCTTTGCTGCAAGTTTTATATCTGCCCTATCTGCACTATCTAATAGTCGATCAAAGACTCAGGATGAAAAGTCATCCGGGCAAAAGATTTACTTTCCCCTCTCAATCGAACTCTGCTTGCGTGCATGCACAATTCTATTGTATTCATGCGTTGCTCTGCCAGAAAGAAACAATCCTTTCTCTCTTAGTGCCGTCATGCCTTTTTTTGCGGCAAAAACTGCATCGGACAATTCTGTAGTTGGCTTTAAGCCTCCGTTGTACTGGTTCCAATGGTTGTCATTCATTTTAAAGACCTTTCTGTTTCAATTAGTGCGTGCGTGTAAATAAGTGAGACACCTGTAAGCCCGTGCCTCCCTGCGGCGGTGCAGCTACTCGGAGCCGCCACCAAGCTGATTGCCAGCAGCCTCGACAGCATCAAGGGTTCCCGACAGCAACTCTACCACTTCCGAAAACTCATCAGAAGCGACCTTTGCAGGCTTCGCACCCTTACCGGAACGGACACGGAACGAAACTGCTCCATCTTCCATCCGAATTGTGCGCCGGACGGTTTCTGCGGGCGAAAGCTGCTCAATCTCGGCATCCTCTGGAATTCCACCCTCTGCATATTCAGCAAGAGTTTCAACATACTCGCGGTATTCAGCGACAGGCATGGTTTGTGCGCCACTACCCTTTCCACGGTTTGTTGCGAAAGAAACGGTTGGCGTACCGTTGTCATCAAGCTGCACAGCCATTGTGCTGCGAATAGTTTGAACGGCACTCTCGTTATGCTCAGAGGCAAAAATGTTAGTCTTACTCATCTGTATTACTCCTTGCGACGAATGGGGTTTATAAATTGGTCGTCGCACCAATAGGTTTTATGATTGATTCGATGGAGGCTTTTCTTGTCTCCATCTCCCCTCTCACACCATCAGGTAACTGATCAAAGATACAGAATGAAAAATGCTAAATTGTAAATCTTTTGCCCGGTGGGGTTTTAGTATTTTTAATCCTACGTCTTTGATCGAATACTACCTACCGTAAGCAAGGAGGCTGCGATGAGCAATAAGATTGAAGTGAACCCTACCTTCGAGAATATTCTTGAGGCATTGAGCGTTGACTTTGCACAGCCACGTTCTGTGGCGCGGGAGGGTCAAACCTGTGTTACTTGCGGCGGAAGCGCAAAAGAGTTCAAGAATGCAGTATCGGCCAAGGAATACACCCTGTCCGGTATGTGTCAGGTCTGTCAAGATAAGTTTTTTGAATAGGAGGCGCACAATGTCGAAAAGAAAGATTCATTGGGTCGCTCGGAGCAACGATAAGAAGGTTGGCAAGGTTCTTGCCTCCTACTCTCCGATTGAAACGTGTCCAGATACATGCTCGCTTAAAACAGGCGGATGCTACGCCTGGGGCCTATGGTATCTAAAGGTTCTTGGTCGCAAGATCTCAGAAGAAGTATTTAAGCTGGTAAGCGTAGAAGAAGCCCTTGAAAAGAAGGCCAAGACCGCTCGCATAGCAAGGCATAGGGTAGCCGGTGATATTGTCAATGATGTTCCCGGTACAATAGAAGAATGTGAAACTATTGCCCGCGCTGGATTGACGAATATAGGCTACACCCACCACTGGAGGGCAGAAGAAGCACAGCCTCTGAAAGAATGGTTTAGAGCCTCTTGTCAAAGCATGGAAGAAGTAGAGGAGGCTCGGGCTATGGGTTGGGCCGTCACCCTTATTGTGCCGGATGATGCCAAGAAGCGAACCCTGAGCAACGGTGATATTGGCTACCTCTGTCCTGCCCGTATCGGAGTAGAGGGAAAGAAGGATATCAACTGCAATAGCTGCACCTTGTGCCGGGTAGACGATAAGACCAAAGACAAGGCGGTACTATTCAAGGTTCATGGAAGCCCTTCAACAATCAATAAAGCAAAAGATAAGATTGAGTAAGATATGTAAATCTTTTGCCCGAGGCAGGTTTTTATCCTGCCTCTTTGATCAGATATAATATGACATAGCAAGGAGAAGGACAATGTTCTGGATTGTAGAAAAGTCAGATTCCGCCATTCTTGGATTGGTCAGAGGGTATAAAACCCAGAGAGCAGCCGCCGGTCCATTCCAAACCTATGATGAAGCATGGGAAGAAAAGGCGGGCTATAAGCGGTGGGGCTGTACTTGGTATACCATTGTGGAGTCCGATACAGAGCCAGAGAATACCAAAGAAAGTTATGAGTTCTCTGAGGCCCATCATGAGTTCGATGACGTATAAACCTGTAAAGTTTTTGCCCAAGGGCCGTTAGCTCAACCGGTAGAGCATCGGACTTTTAATCCGCAGGTTCCGAGTTCGAGTCTCGGACGGCCCACCACTTTTTGTTCTGAATCTTTGATCACATATCTAACAGCGTAGCAAGGAGAAAGTTATGCACAAGACCCGTCAACAGCGCAGAGAAAATGCGCTTATTCTTCAAGAGGAACGCAGCAAGCGTTCCGCCAAAGAGCAGCTTGCACTGCTCGACAAACGGCTCGGCAAAGGTGTCGGGGCTAAAAAAGAGCGAGCAAAACTCGCTAAGGAAATGGGCGGAAAATGAACATTCCATTTGAAGCTATGATGGACCCTGAAAAGCACGGCTATAAACAATGCGACCATTGTAACGGCTATGGTTCATCCTTAAAAGATCCCATCGGAGTAGACCGATGCACCAAGTGTGGCGGGTCAGGTCTAATCAAGAAAGATAGGAAGTAAATCTTTTGCCCGGTTGGTGGAATAGGTAGACACAAGAGACTTAAAATCTCTCGCTCATAGAGCGTGCCGGTTCGATTCCGGCACCGGGCACCATTTAGCTTTGGAGTATAACAATGAATTCTATATTTTTACTGACAGAATGCTGCAAAGCTGGTGTAAATAACTGGAGCGGCGCAGGCGGGTCTGTGTTTGGACACGCAGATACTTGCAAGAAGTGTGGCAAGAAAAACCCAACAATGATAAAGGTAGATACCTCGGAGCACTTTAGCTGCTGCTCGGCACCCAAATATCTCGGACACATGTATGGGTGTCCAAACTCATCGGAGCGTTAAGAATGAAGTACGATATTGTTTTTTACATTGATTACGATGGAAAGAGCAAAATGGCCATCGTACCAAGAAATAAATTAGAGAGAAGTAGAACGGCAAGGCAAACAGGTGCGAGCACCTAAACGTGCGTCCACCCCAAAAAACAACACCGCTGCGCTATTGCTTCCTCGGCCCTACCTGCGTAAAAAACAGGTAGGGCTTTTTTATTTTTATAAATGTAAATTTTTTGCCCGAAAGGTCTTACGCGCAAAAACGTAAGACCAATATGCATATATACATGGACGTAAAAAATGCATACGTTCCCCAGGGCTTCATTCTTCACCGCACATCATCTTCTTCCTCGCCCAGCCGCCAGTCAATCCACTTCCAGTAAAGGACTTCGGTTAGGTGGTTTAGCAACAAGCTAACTGCTAAACCACCTATAATAAATAGAAATAAATATAGAGTATCCATGTGCGCGTGCCTCTAACCAATTGGAAGATAGGTAACGCCTTCGTAGACAATCATTTTATTATTTTCTTGATCATCAAGCCCCACTTCGCAGAGGACATAGGCATTTTCGGGCTGCATCATAGATAATGAATCAATCTCTTTTGACCCTTCCGATGCATCATCATAGTGACTAACGGTGTCTGATTCTGTTTCTGTTGCGATTAAAGATTTTACATAATATTTAGTTGACATTTTTTATTCCTATTCGACTTGACATAGCCGATCAAAGATGTTAGATTCTTTTTATTCGATGGCCCAGCCAGCTCTCTCCAGTCTCATCGTCAATATGACGACTTGTATATCGGATATAGGCTTGGCCAACTTTGATTCTTCCATTCTTATGGTTTCTACGACAAACATGCTTCCGAGCCACAATTAGCTTGGACCAAGTGCCGTCAGAATAATCATATCCCGAATCATACAGCCATTTTCTTTCTGCATTGATATCACAGGAAGAACTTGTGCAGCCTCCTTCGGAGCCGTGCCACTGCTGCCCACATTCGCAAGTATACCAGTAGCTATTCCAATCATCAGGTACATTATTATAACTCATTTGCTGTCTCCTTTCACCGAAAAGTACCTGATCAAAGATGTAGAATAAAAAAATAATAATGCAAATTTTTTGCCCGGATTGAATATTTGAATCTTGAATTCGTCAGTGCCAGCACAGGAGGTTCGTATGTTAAAAGTATTATTATTGGGGTTGTCAATAACTGGAAGCGCACATGCGCATCCAAATTCACCACCACCAACGCACCATCACCAACATGTTCACAGATCAGATATGGTATGGGTTGCAGCAACAAATGTTAGGCCGGGACACTGGGCCTATAGGAGTAATGTCCGATGGATTTCGGGCAGATGGGTGTATAGACACGGACGCATACATTGGCAAAAGGGACGGTGGGTGCATAGACCTCACCGTCCCCATCATAGGCGTTAGACCTTTATAGACAATTGTCCACGCCTGTGCTTGTGGTCATCCTCCGCCCCAGAGCTATCTTCTGAAGGGTTAACCTTTTTGGTTTCTTTCTTCTTAAAATGCTCTGGGGCCGCCTGGTCCATTTTTTTTAGAGGCACGCTCGCCCACATGTACCAGCTTATATCTATATTGTTTATAATCATTGAGACAAAGACTCTGCGCAGGTTCTATATCCACGCTGTGAGGTATCGCCAATTTCTTCCATACAATCCATTATCTCATAAAGACGCTCGTTGTAAGGCTTTGTCCAAGTGTAGTAGAATATCGCTCCAATCAAAAAGCCAAGTCCTACCCAAGCTATAAATTCCAATCTCATGTCTACCTCCAAGGCAGGGGAAGTGGGGCGCTTGGATTGAAGGGAACCCAATCCTTGTCCAGCCACAACTCGTTAGGTACAGATTTCCAATTCACACGGAACCTCTTGTAAGTGTATCCGTTCACCTTCATGTTTCGCAGGAAGGCCCATCGCTTCGGACCATCCACAGTCCAAGGGTCAGAAGATTGAGCCTTAACGATGTCGGTCAAATTGATCCGACGCATCACAAGGTTGGTTGCAAAGGGAACCACTCCCTCTCGGTAATGAATCGGATCAGCATCACCATCGATGCAATAAACCCAAAGTGGAGCACCACTCTCAATCCAGCCGCGAAGAGCCGGAATATCTACCGAAATATCTCGACTGTCGCCAGCCTTGATGGACGCCGGAATAAACTCGTGGATAGAATTCTCCATTCCAACAATCGGTGCTTTTACAACGGCATCGAAAATACGCTCCCCACGACCGGGGTTGATTCGAGAACCGTTAGGGGTGTAAAGCTCAGTCTTTCTCTGACGAGCAGACTTCTCATCTGTAGGGTCAATCATAAAGCCATGATAACAAGCGTAATCAGAAAACTTGCGCCACCCATCGCGACTTCCGGCTGCTGCGCCACCTGCTTCTTCAATCATGTTGACGGCAGTAATCTCAACAACCTTGCCTGCATTTAGAATTGCTCTTGCCATGTTAGCCTCCTTGCTACACTGCAACGTAGTTGATCAAAGACAGAGAATTAAAAAACATATTCTCTTATAAACTCATAATGCATCCAAAGAGACTCGCCATAATCCAGATTGAAAGACACGCTACAATTACTTTATCCATTGTTTTATCACCTTGGGCAAAAATTTTACAGAAGATAGTGGGGGTAGGGATTTTACTCGCCTACCCCCACAGGGAGGCTTAAACTTGGAGGCTACAGCCCTCCCTATTCTTCATCGGGCGGAGGCCCGAACAGTATAGAGGCAGCATCCATCATGTCATCTGCATCTATACTCGCTTCATGCTCTTGGCATGGAATCATATCCGGCAACTCGCCCTCAACCATCCCGCCGTGTGATTCAATCACTCGCAAGATAACCTGACTCGGAACCCATCCGTAGACAGTCTGAACCAGTCCAGACTCCTCACAGACTTCTGCTCTGGGATCTTCAGCCCACTCCTCAAGCACTGGATCCTTTGAAGAAGGGAATCCACACTCGACACTGCTCCAAGGTCCGTTGTCATCTCTCGGAGAGCAGTAGTTAAAGTTACTCGCCTGAACGCTGACGGTAAACCCATCGGCACAAACAACTCTCTCAAAAAACTTTCGTCCACTTTCTAACATTTTCACAACCTCCTATTGTGCGTTAAGATATTCGATCAAAGACTCAGGATTAAAAATCCTTCCGACCTTTATGCTTTGGGTGACGCGCAGTTTTTCCGCTACCCTTACCCGAGCCACGCAAAGACTTGTTTGCGTGCTTGCCCGCATGACCTCCAGTGCGGAGAATCATCCCAAGGGCCGCATAGTTGCGATTCTTGGGAGCAGCCTTCTTTGCTTTTTTGTTAGCCATGATAGCCTCCTTGTTATACCGGAAGGTAGTTGATCAAAGACGTAGAATCAAAAGTTATCGGGTTAGAATCGACAACCATTCCTCTGGAGGCCCAGCATAGCCACAAAGACACTGGCAAAGTGCGGCATCTACAACCAGCTTTCGCTCTTGAGATACAGAGCCAATCTTATTGATCAGCCACTTCTGACAGTCCATATCGCTTAGGCCCTCGGGAATATCAAACTCCAAAACGGAATCCTGATCTTCTTCGCAGATAAAAAATGAAACCTTGCTAAAGTTTCCAATTGTACCTGCCAGCAGAAAACCCTTTGCCCCAACCTCATCCGCATAATCAATCATGCTACACAGTCTGAACATAAAAGCTACGGCCACTGACGCTGGCAATTCAGCCATCAAGCCTTGGATTGCATCTTGAACATCTCCAAGAGTAGGAGCATCTTCATATGACGAAAGATTATAAATTGGGCTTCCAACAATATCGTTGTTCATTATAGCCTCCTTGCTACAGTCGAAGGTAAGCGATCAAAGACGGGGAACTAAAAAGGATATGTAAAGTTTTTGCCCAGAAAATTTAGGCTTTAAGGGGTTGGCGAACTTTGAACGGTGATTATGTTTTAACTATAAGTTAAAACAAGGGTTGCACCAATTTAGATATAAATGCAAAACTTTTGCCCAGGGGATTTTAATAATCCCGGGGACGATTTAACTTTACTGACTTACCTTGGCGAAGCTGCTCCGCTTCTTCTTCGGTAATTCGGATGGTCTGCTCTCTGCCATCTGCCCAGCACATTGTAATGCCTTCAGTCTTTAGCTTGTGAATCATTTCTTCACTAATCTTTAAATCTTCCACTTCACTTCCTTTGTTTGGGTTACTTGTGTCGCAAGGCTGATGATGCATGGAGCGAAGCAGACCCGGTTCTGTCCCACCGAACAAAAAACCAGTCTCCTTGAAATACAACTCGCTTCTCAATAATTGTCCCTACTTCTTCAGGGTAGTCTACATGATAAACTCTATCAAGAATGTTGAAGATCATTTCATCTCTTAACTCCTGAATGATCTTTTCGACACGATAGACTTCCTCCGGTCCAAGGGATGCTGTGGCGAGCCTATCTTCTAAAATCTGAATCCTCTTGCTCATCTTCTTTTTCCTTTACAAGGCAGCTCAAGACCATCGAGAAGGCCAAGGCGCAAGCTATTAAAAGTCTCATTTTCAAACTTGTTTTTGTTTCACTCAAAGATATGCCCCGATCAGGTATCCAAGAACAAGCCCCTTGATGCTAACTACCCAGTATAGCTGGTATTGAGATAGTCCAAAGTGATTGACAAAGCAGTCAACCCTATTTTTATGCCATTGTATAAACTTTTCCATCTTAATATACTACCAAATATTGGGCAAAAGATTTACAGGCATAAATCACCCTTGTTGACCAAGGGTGATTTCTCCAGCGCATAATCCAAGACAGACCTCAAACATATTCAGCCCAAGGTCATCCGTAGGAACAGGGATCCCCCAGTTTGGATTCTTGCCGGGAATCTGCTGAACAAAGATGCCGCTGTACGGAACGTCACCAAGAATATGGAAGGTACTCTCGTGATGCTTGGGTACAGTCACGGTCACGCGGCTGTCTCCATCTTCCCTTACATAGGTAAGGCCATTCCGCGCCATTTGAAGTCTTGACTTTGCAAATCCAAGTTTACGCATGCGTGCAAAAAACTGTCGTCGTGTAAGTTCTTTTCTCACTGTAACCTCCTTGGTACATGTGTGTGTACGCGATCAAAGACGTAGAATCAAAAGTTCTACCACCATGAGGTATAGATGATTTCACATCCATTATTCATGTACTTGTGCGCGAGTCGAAGAAACTCTTGGGTCTGTGAGTCGTCATCAGGATGAGACTCTCCCCAGAAAAAGCCAATGGCAGTTTCAAGATCCCTGTATTCTTCTTCAAGCCTTTCCAGGTCATCTTCTGTAAGCCGCAACTCTACACAGTTGAACTCGCCTTGTCCACCGCGCTTGCGATATAGGTCAGCCATCCATCCCTCAAGATTGGCGTGCTTTCGCCAATACATAATCTTAATATCTTCTTCGCCCTCTCTGCGAGCGAAAGCATATTGATCAAGACCCATTTTTCTGCTCCTTATTTTGCTGCGGTTTTTTTGCAGCTTCTTTTTTCTGATTATCCTTTATACGCTTCATCATGGCCTCTTGTCTACTTCTATCTATAACAGGCCAACTCATTCTAAACATTGTTATGCTCCTCGCAGCCAAGATAACATTGCTCTGGACAGTCAAGCTGATAGTAATGCTCACCACAGCTATGCGTCCATCCGTATGTGCCTCCAACCTCACTTGCGCGAACGGGATCTACCCAGACCCACTCCCTAAAGTGTTCAGAGACTTGAGTGTCAAAAACTTCACGTTCCGCCTCGGCTTGCTTTTGACGGGCAGCCTCGGCCTCGATTTCTTCATCAGTCCAGTTCATTTCCGCCTCCTTACGCATATGTGTATCTGATCAAAGACAGAGAAACAAAAAGTTATTTATACTTGTAAATCTTTTGCCCGGCGGCGCCGGGAAGTTCAACGCCTGTGTGTTCATACGCTTCCCTCTACGACAAAGCTGATGGTATCATCCATGCACCAGTTATTGCTAAAGGCAAGCCCCCGGCCAATCATGATAACGGCATCTTCATCACAAGCATCAGGAGCATCAAACTCTATCACCGAACAGTTCAAACTCCCCGTTTCTGGAGGTGAGTTCAGGTGCCATCCCTGTTGGACATAATAAGAGAGCGCGTCCACGTCTGCAAAGTCATCCATTGTTCCAATGATAAAAGTATAGGTTTTCATTTTATCCCTCGATTCTGTTGAAGGTTACAGTTCCGCGACAAGCGCGACATGAATAGCGACGATTAGCTTTTGGCATCCGAACCCTGTGACCAATCACGCCACATCTGTCACAGTGTACCTCAATCTTTTTCTCCTGCCTACGACGTAGACCCTCTGTATCATAGCTGTGGCAGCGATGATTTTTATACTCACCAGTGATTTCGGTCATCATCCGTTGGAAACGAGCGGTATGACCTTTCTCGTTATACTTGTGAATCAAAAAAGCATGAACCATCTCATGAATCAGAGTTCGCTCAATCTTTGCCAAGTCATAGCCATTGTTTCGAAACAACTTATCGGAGAGGTCAATCTTGGTAGGCTCAAGGGTTTGGCCTCCACTGGCAAAGATTCCGGGAGTGTTTTTTATATATCGACAATACCCTGCGGTTGTCGTCATGCGAGTATTCCACACAACAGGAACCTCTGGAATCTCACCATTGAAATGCTCATCATTGAGACGAGCAAACATCTGCTGAATATCAGGACGGGTTTGAAAAATATGCATTTTGCCTCCAAGCACTATGAGATAGCTGATCAAAGACACGGAGTAAAAAGTATATGTAAAACTTTTGCCCGTGTGGGTGTGTATAGACAATGATGCTGGGCGGTGGAGGATTCGAACCCCCGGACCTGTGGCCGTCCTGTGGACCCTCCAGTATGTCTACCTGCCCCAAGTGATCAGCTTGAGGTGTTTACTCGCGTATGCATCCGCAAGTCACCGGTCTACTGGCGCTCTACCAAACTGAGCTAACCGCCCCTACATCATTAGTAGTCCCAACATAGGCTCTCCGAGATCAACTTCGGTTGTAGGCGTGGGTAGACGCCTCGTTATTTATATCCCGCTGCCTATGCCCAGCGGCAAAATGGATGAGGAGGGGGAGGCCCTAACCTCCCCCTTCCGGTACTACCTTTCAGATCATTAGGGCGATCTTATTAGGATTTCCGCTGCCAGTCGATACGGCCCATAGCGTACCCCCACGAGGGGTCGGGGATTTGAACCCCGCGTCAGTTTGGCTGCCTCAAGATTATAATGTTTTTATCGAAAGAGCCTGTCAAGCCCTCGAAAGACTGCCCAAATAATAACGGCAGCACCAATCATTTCAAGCATAACCCCTCCTATGGGTTGATGATTTGGGCATAAGGGGCCAACTGCTTGGCAAGCCCAACGTGACAAGAAGTGGTCTGACTGTAGAACGAACCACCGCCAGCAGTGTGATTATAGACAACAGAGCCGCAGCCCTCTCCAATCAACAGATTATAAGAGTACAGGTTGGAACCATCGGTGCTCATGTTTCCAGAAGCGGCACGACGACCACTCAACCAAGCCTTGACAACATCTTCATTTCGCATTTTATAGCCTCCTTGCTACACTGCAACGTAGTTGATCAAAGACGACGAAATAAAAAACTTTTAACTGCAAAACTTTTGCCCAGCCGGTGAGTTGAAGGCAGGAGAAACAGAAAGGCAGCCCCCGCTTTAGGGGCTGCCTTATGAGACCTAGAGGTCCTCCCACCGAGTGGAAAGCCCCTCCAGCTTGCGCTGCAAGCGAATACGAATCCCAAGGGCCTTGTATCCGCTGGCAGGGAGAATAGAAAGAACGTATTCAATCATCTCCGGGGTTGCATCACGTTGCCGCATAATGTCTCGGGCCAAGCCAAAGGCCATTTTGCGATCTTCTCTGCTAATAGAGATGGAGCCTCCTATATCATTGGGTTGTTTTGTTTTCTCTGCTGCTGTTGTAAATCTCGGTAATGCGTTGATTCATTAGAGATGCATGTTTATTCATAACATCCCAGCGCCGATTTATTTCAAGCTGCTCTTTCAAGAGTTCAGCTTGAATCTTTGCAATCTTGTCCTGCTCCCATGCGAACATTGCAAACGGCGTAGCAATAACACACATGAGTACGATCCAAATAAACATTTCAAAACCCGTCATTGTTTCTCCCTTACAACCCTTGATAGCTGATCAAAGACAGAGAAACAAAAGTTTCTATTCTTCTTCTTTCAGCTTTTCAGAGAGCTTCCACACCTTCCCCAACGCTCTTTGAGATTTGGGGAATCTTGTCAACTCAAAGTGTGCCAGTTGAAGTTGAACCTCTGTGGTAGGTTCAACCTCTCCATCAAACAGAGAAAGGTGAAGGGCCGCTTCCTCTTTGCTCATAGGGTTATGAGCTTGGGGCTTTCCATCAATATACATAATCGGCCCTTTCCCTTGGGCCATTTCCAGAAAGCCAACAAGCTGCTTTCTTGTTGCGGCGCGCCGCTCCTCGGGAGACTTTTCTTCCCATTCCTGTTGAAGCTTGCGCTGCTTCGCGCTTCTTGCAACAGGCTCGGTTCCTTTCCACTTGCTACGTTTGCTCACACACACTCCTAATAAATAGATAAAAAGATGGCAGAGCATTGTTCCCCCGCTCTGCCAGCGGTCGTCATCCGGTATTCGATGCCAAAGGAGACAGCCATTGGCAAAGGCAGGACAATCGGTATGTAGTTTGATAACTGATCAAAGACGTGAAATAAAAACTTATTTTACCGTCGCCCACTTACTCCAATACTCAACAGCGAGTGCATACGCGTCTGGATCAAGTGGATGGCCGCTGCCTCCTTGCTCTTTGCCAAGAGCATTCCGAAGCATGGTGATAGGTTTCATCGGATCTTCCCGCATACTCATACAGGAGTTGATAGATACAATCCCCCACTCGGTATCAATCTCGATACCTTCTTTATTCAACTGCTCTGCTGAATAAAGAACAAGGTCTAAATATGGAGCGACCTCTGGCTTCATCCCACCGGCAGCAAAGTACCGAGTCAACACTGGCAACTCACCTTCGCGACGAGCATGATACTCTGTCTGGAGAGTACACTCATTCTCTGGAGTGATGCGAGCAACCCCAGAAAGAACTCCCCATGTATTTTCAACAAATACATGCTTGCAGAATGGAGCATACCCAGCAGTCAGAACTTGCTCGGGCAGTTTATTGATTGCTTCAATAAACGCCTCGGGAGTAATACCCTCAAGCTTGGTACCTGCAAAGTCTGCTGAAAAATGCCGTCCGGCGGCAAAGTCGGTTAAAGAAAGATTCACAATATCTCCTGATTAGGCTGCGCCCAGTTGAATAGACAGGAAGCAAAACAACATCCATCCGAAAAAAGAAACAATAACAAAGTCACCAAACAATCGGTTCAAAGCTTGGTCTCTTTCTTTGTCCTCTTGATTCATTTCAAAGTCTCCTTGCTACACCATTGAATAACTGATCAAAGACAGCGAATGAAAAAAGATTAACACTTGTTAATCTTTTGCCCAGATGGACAAGCAAAAGAAAAGGCCCTTGAAGCGGAGGCTGTTGCTTCAAGGGCCTGAGCCTCTGCACGCTTGTGCGAGTCTCTATGTTCAACGCTCCCAAGGGGGGCGGACATCATCATTCTTCCAGTCGTGGACAAACCGTTCACGCATACGAGCGATTGCCTCAAGAGGTACGCCGTGGCTATTTCTTTCGAACAACTCCTCATCGGTGCAGCCGCCATCAAAGACAGACACGACATTCAGACGCACACCGATACGGGCAGCAAGTTGAATATAGGGCTCCATCTCCCAGCGTTGGGTGAAGGTGTTGTGAACCACGACACCAGAATCACACTCCCAGAGGTGGCGCTCGGCTTCCTTCAGACACCATGCGTGTGCTTGCGGAAGCTTGGAAGGGTCAAAGCAATACTCTCCGTCTTCCATAAAGAAGTCATCAGCGGCAACCATCGAGTCAGCACTGATGCTCTCTGCGAAAGATGACTTGCCAGAGCCGGGAAGTCCACGCACAAGAGTGAGAGTGATTGAAGTGGGGTAGGTCATTGGACATCTCCTTTTACAGGGTGTGATACGTGATCAAAGAAATAGAAAGAAAAATAATAGATGCAAAACTTTTGCCCGCATGGGCGAGCGAGCCACCCCTATGGGGTGACTGCTCTTTCGATTGCTTCATCTGGAGAGATTGGAGCAAACGCCTCGGCCAGTGGGATGGGAGTCTCGTCCAGCCAGTAGTGACTCGGCACTGCACTCCAGACAACCCGAAGGCGTGGGTAGGTGTACTTGCCCACCTTGTTGATTCGAACGAAGCATGTCCGACCATCGCGAGGACCCATCTCCCAGTCGTCCTCTCCCATCATGTCCCGCAACAAGGGCGTGACGTTGATGCGGCGAACCGTCATGTCGGTGGGGCTTTCCGAGAGGTAGAAAGGCACGCCCTTCTCAATCTCTGCCCCAGAGTCAGCAGCAGTTCCATCAAGGCACCAGACCCAGAGAGGCAGACCAGCCTCAACAATCCGGCGAGCCAGATCCACATCGGTGGTCAGGTCACGACTATCGCCACCTTTCAGACTGACGAAAGACAAGTCTGTGAGCCACCCGCCAGCCACCGGAGTGTTGACGATTGCATCACCAAACTTCTCGCCACGGCCCAGCCGATGCTCCGCGCCATCCGTACCGACCACAAGATACTGAGCCTTTGCTCCAGTCTCATTGGTCACGTCGAATCCAACCGCGCCATAAACAGCGCCGACATATTCCCGACCACGGCCAGACTGACCGGCGGCATAGCCTCCGCGACGAATAATCTCTTGAGTCGCAAACCATTCGAGAAGCTTTCCGTTCTTTAGTTTGTAGGCCATTATGCCCTCCTTATACCTGAAGATAAACGATCAAAGACAGCGGATGAAAAACTTTTGCCCGGCGGGGCAGGGATTCAACCTTGGTTGAATCCCGAAGGGTGGGGTCTACTTCGACCCCTTGCCCTCCCCATGCTCCAGCAAGAACCGCATGGCCGTACCCGCTTGGCTTGCAGCCCGTTGCAAGGCCTCCGGCTCCTCGGTCAGTCGCTGTTTCCAGCTTGCGAGATACTTTGCATGGTTATCAATCAAGCCCTCTCGACGGATGCCAAGGTGGTGACACATGAACGCACTCGTAAGCTCAGCGACCAACTCCTCAAAGGCATAGTCTGCGTTGCTGTATCCAGACGGGCGCGTGATACCCTTCCGGCCTACCCGCGAAGCGTGGCCCGTCCAGTGGGCGTGTTCATGCAGGTTGGTAGCCCAATAGTCTGCAACCGTGTGGAAGCTTCCAGCCTCCGGCATACCGATATAGTCCTCACGTGGGGAGTAGTAGGCCCGACCCCCGCCGTGTCGCAGGTCTGCATCAAGGTTGGCGATAAGGCTTGCGGCCTTTTCAAAGCCCACGGACGCATCCACGTCTGGAATCTCAATGGTCGCAAGAGGCGTGACGGTTTGCTGGTTATTGAAAACCTTGCTCGACCCCCAGCCCACGAACCGCACGGCCTCCCTCTTGTCAAGCGCGTGTCCACGCTTGCACTTCTTTTGATTGTAAAAGACGTATGCTCCACACTCGGCACAAGCCTGTTTTGCAAAGAGTATGGGCGTACCCGTCTGGCCCTTGCGTACAGGGTTCTTTGAGTCTCGCCACTGTCCGAAGCCAGCCCAGCGATTGTCTCCGCCAAACTCCAAAGCCTTGATGCCCAGCAAAAGGGGATTCATGACGCCCGTGTATGCACGGTTGGTCGTGGCATTGATTGGCATAAAGTTGCCACGATGCCAAGGCATCTCCCAACGGCCATCGACAGGGTTGGTCATGGCGTCAAGGATAAGGGGCAACACGCCCGTGGTTGCGTTCGCAACAATATCAGCACTCTTACTCATTGGTAGCCTCGGATGGAAGGGGGTCAGGGGTAGTTAGATGATCAAAGACACAGGATGAAAAACTTTTGCCCCGGTGCAGGGGAGGTTCAACCAAGGTTGAACCTCCCCCAAGGGGGTCGGCCCCCGAAGGGGCCGGGTGGACTACTTCCAGTCCACCGAGGTACGGATTGCACCGACCTTGGCACAGCCCTTGGCAATCTCGGACTTCGCAGCCTTGATAGCCGCCTCGTCCACACCCGCCAGCCCAAGGGACTGATGGAGGTTGCCAGCCGCCGCCGCGTCCAACGCGCCGACAATGTGGGCATTGAGCGCAGGCCCAACGCAACCGGCCTTCTGGCCGATGTAGGCAGCCATCGCCAAGGGCGAGGCGTGGATGGTCGGAGAGCGGAAATACTCCGCACGGACCACATCGGCGGAAGGAATCACGAGATTCGTGGCTTCCGTGGACACGGTGCCGGTAGGCAGCGCGGACTTCACCTTGCGGCGACGGACCTCGGCATCCAGCGCACGCCACGCGGCGAGCAACTGATAGTCAGATAGAGTCGAAGTGTTCATGTAGCCTCCTATGCTGTCGAACACTATGAGATAAGTGATCAAAGACGCAGAAATAAAAAAAACTTTTATGCTTATATGTGCCGCAGGCACTTGACGGCTCGCGCTGGCGCGGCCACTCCCCCAACCCACCATTTTAATGGGTATTTTCTTTTTTATTTCCCTATATGCATTAAAACCCAGCGGATTGCCGGGTATTTGTATAAAAAGTATATAAGGGGGTTTATATGGTTTGGTTCCCTATGTATATATTAGAATAAATTGTTTTGTACCTATATGTTATTTCTCTTTAGGTTCTTACTCTATGTGTACTTATGGGAAATTCTTTTTTTCTATATCTAATCAAAAGAAATCCACAGCATTGTTTTTTAGAATATAATTTAAAAGTTCCAATTAAGATTATCCCCTTCTTTTTCGAAGTCTATCATCAGTTCTCCGTTTGGATCAGTGGTAGCTTGATAATATCTACTTTTCCAAACTAATTCTATCATTTGAAAATATACTGCAATGGCTTTATTTCTAAACTCTTTATCTCCCCATAGAAACCATACACGCCAGTATTCTTTATCTATACGGCAGACCCTCACCTCTTGCTCTCCGATCTTGGGATTATCTTTAATTAATTCATGCAGGCACCTCATCCTCTGACTGCCGGCCAGGGGGTACCAATTGGGCATGGTAAAAATAGGGTTTAACATTCCATGCTCTTTAATGCTGTTCATCAGATTTTCATTCAGAGGAACCTTTAATATATTATCTTTAACCTCGGGCTGATTTAAAAGCCATCCAACAGTTTTAACATACCAAGTATTTGGAGGCAGGGGCACCATCTCAGCCGTGTCTCTGCTTATTCTATCGCTCGCCATCTTCTTCCTCATAACTGCCCGTATCTATAAGGGCGTTTAGTTGAATAGTTAATAGTTTCATTTCTTCTTTTGTGTGATAGTCTTTTGGCTTATAATTATAATTCCACCTATCCATCGCTTCATATTCTAACATTGATTCTGACCTATTAAAAATAGTACTCCGATCTTCTTCTTTTGAGCTATCTATTTTAACCAATTTTTGCATCTAATTTTCTCCTATTTGAACCCACTTTATTACCACCCTCTCCCACTATATTCCACTTTGTACCACCATATAAAAATTATGTAGGGTATTTATCTATGATTATCAACGGTAAACTTACATATAAGTCAATATTCATTACTTTTTTGCTAATTTTGCATACAAAAAGTAGTTCATTTATTGATGAATATCAATATTATATTTACTACAAAAATATATAATTTATTGCAGATATAGAAAAACGCTAAAATAATACAAAATTATATGTATAACATTGTCGTATTATTTAGCGTCTTTTATTATTATCTTTTCTTACTTTAATTTTGCATAGCTTTTGAGTCACCCGGCCACTCGCTTCTCTCATTAGAAAGCCTAGGGTGACAAAAGATAATGAAAAAATAGTCCAGTATAAAACTTCCATTTATTTCACCAACTTTGCTAAAATATTTATAGCCTTATCTACTGAATCTGATTCTTTCGACATGCCACTTCTGTCTAGTGCATCTGATGTTTTTATTAGCTCATTAATCAAGTTTGATGCTTCTGCAATTTCTTCGCCTGATCTACCAAATGGAGTGTCCTGTAAGCCCTCTGCAAAAGACAATTCTTTTTGACGATCTTTTATATGCTTCCCGGCGTCACTCAAGACTCCTTTTCCAACCAGTGCATCTTGAAGCTTTAACCTTATCTCATCTAATTTTCCGGAATTAATTCGAGCTAAATTTTCTGTTATAGCCCTAAGTTCCAAAAGACTTTCGGGGTCTATTTCCACGCCCTCTTCCATAAAGCTTTGTATAATCCAGTCTTCATCTGGCTTAGATGAAGGATCATAAACCAGTTCCTTTGCAGCTTCTGCAGCTTCAATTATTTCTATCCAATTTAAAATTGTTTCATGAGGAGACAAGAGTTCTCCAGATTCTTCTGCCTTATCAATCTCTTCGTCATAACGATTAAGCTGCTCTTCGCTTAAAACGCTTGCACTCAATAGTGGCCCGCCCGCTTTATCGTCATCTTCATCCATTCCTACGTTTCCAAAAATAGGATCGCCGGCATCATCTGCTTTTTTTATAACGCTGCTTAAAAGAGTCGCTTCTTTTGAATGCCCGCTTTCAGATAGGTGCCTCATGAGCTTTACTAAGTCTTTTTTCATTTTATTATCTCCTGAAAAATATTTACACTTACTATATTAAAATTAGTATTTTACTTGCTAACTTGGAAGGCAGTTGTTCCAAGGTGCTCCAGCATTTCCATATACATGCCATTGATCAGTTGCGATCTCTTCCCAGCAAGAGTTGCCATCAGGATCTGCCCAAGCTGGAAATTGATCATAGTTTCTGTGAGCCGCATCAACTTGGCCTGCATGCGCATAATACATTGTTGAGGATCCAAGCTCTGGGTCTGTTAGCTCATTTTCTGCAATATTCATAGCATCCGTCCATAGAGAATGGTTTTTCCAGCCAGACCTACCATCTGGGCCATTCAACTCAACATCTTCATCTTTTCCTATCCAATATGAGAAGGCCTCAGAATCTTTGACTATCTCATAATTTGTAACACCTTTATAAGAAGCCCGATTAACGATGATAGTCATTATTCTTTTCATCATTTCTATACCGGCAAGAGAGCCACCTTCTCCAAGTAAAGTTGCTGCAACAATTTCTGTTGCATTTGCTGGCTGCGGTATGTTTAACACCTGACCAACATTTATTCTGTCGTTAACCAGTTGTGGGTTTGCCTGCCGAATCTCTGATACTGTAATGTTATTATCAACAGCTATTTGGCCCAACGTATCTCCTCCAACAACCGTGTATTCGTTTGCAAGCTTTATAATGATGGACGCCTGCTTGTGGTGTCCTCTTTTTTTCAAGGCACTATATAGTGCTGCTAAAGCGCTTATTGTATCGTCACTGGACAGCAAGGCTGCCCCCAGATAATCTTCTTTAAAGTTACTTCCATCCATATACACCCCATGTTCTTTAAACATATTGTTTATTTTTTCAATATCCATTTGAAGATTTACTTTAGCAAATTCTTCGGCATCTTTTTTATCAAGATACTCTCCGGAGTCTCTAAGCCTTCTTCTTAACTCAAAAAGCCTTCCTTTCCACGTATCTTTGCTCATAAACGGATGAAGCGGAAACATATTCTTTAGTTCTTCTCCAATGCGATAAATATATGTATCTACATCTGGATATTTTCCACCCGCACCTGCCCAGGATAGCCCTGGAGAAGCTTTTATTATCCATCCGCTATCACCAATGCCTCCTGTCGGAAGAAACATTCCTGCCGTATCTTCCATGCCAACAACAGACTCACCAGATGTTTGATACAGTCCCAGCTTTACGCTTCCATATACAGGAAACGGAGCCTCAACCACAACAAACGCTCTAGATGGCTCCGCTGTTTCCAGCGGCTTATAGTAAAGCGGCCCAGCAATCACCCTTATGGCGCTTGGGTCAAGCCTTATGTTTGTATCGCCAACTTCAAAATGCTCTGTATCATTTAACATTTGCTTTGCTCAAATTTTTCAGGAATCCACTTTCCATCTCTATCTTTAAATCTAATGCCACCATCTGCCTGTCTAACAACAAATCCTTCCCATTTACAATACTTTATCTCTCTTAAGGCTTTTATATCAAGCCTTGATGCATGTATTGAGTTGGAACAGTATGCGGAAGCTTTTGAGCCCTTTTTCCCAGAAGATAAAGACCACCTTATTATGGCGCTACATAATGGACATTTATTTGTCCATTGCTTTGTGTCTGAGTAGTCATAGTATACCATATTATAATATTAAAAATTAATATAGTATTAAGATATAAGGCTACTAATTTTTTTCAAAGTATTATAGGATTATCAATGAATAGAAAGCTAAAAATAAAAAAGCTTTATAGGCTATCTAAGGCTGCAGGAGCCTTAAGCAACTGGTCTCAAAGCCAGCATCTTAGCAGTGCAAACTGCGGAAGAACCTATGGGCCAGTAAATCACTGCTCGAAAGTCATTAGATACAAGCAACTTTATCCAGATGGAAGAAGTCCGCATGAAACAGAGGAAGCTCTTATGGAATATGAGACAACATATGCCTGTCCGGAAATGCCTGGACTTATGGATGAGTGCTACGATTGGTGGAGCAGGCTAGAGCAGCAGCAAACAACTACGGGGCAGATTTCAAGAGAAGATTTTAAACAAAGAGAAGTTGCCGTAAAAAGAGATTTGCGCGCCAAACCAACTCTTAGCGCGACAGCACAACTGGGCCTTAAAGATTATTATTCTTTGGTAAAGTATGAAATATAAAGTCTATTTAAGATTAATGTATTATACAATCTTTTAGATTTACATTCTCTGCAAATGCGCTTATATGCTCTTGAAGAATATTGTAAACTTCTTCGGGAGGCATTTTATTTTTTACGCAAAGCCTATCTCTTATTACGCCGGCATACTCTAAAGCATATATAACCCATTCACTGCAATACCATTTTTTTATATGCTTTACTTTAAAAGGAGTTACGTGAGACACTATCATGCCGACCCAGTCATAGGCGTCACCCTTTGTCAGGTTATAAAATCTTATTATAGAGTCAATCTGATCATTTGTAACTGCAAAATCTAAAAAATCCCATTCGGATTCTTTGTATCCATAGTTTATTTTCTTTCTAACATTTGGGCTTTCAGGAGGGTGAATTCCAAGCCACCAGCCCCTATTTGGAATCACTATTTCAACATGACTGTAAGGACTTTTGGTCCACCATCTAATCAGCCTGTCTCTTCTTCTTCCTCTTCCTTTGTAAAAGGCTATTCTTATATTCATAATACATCACTCCATAAAACTTAACATTTAAATACATGGTGTATTACTTAGCATTTTCATTACAGAATTTTGCATTAATTCTCCAGTTTTTCTATTTTCATTGCTAGGTAATACTGACAGGTATCTAACCAACTCTTCTGAAGCCCCTAATTGTTCAAGATATTTTCTTGCTCTAGTTCTGCTTCTTATAATTGTACCCTTTTTCAAGGTTGGATATACACTATCCAGATTGTCCCAGTTATTATCCTGTACACACTTTATTTGCGAAAGCCAAAGTATATGTAACCTTTGCTTTATAGCGCCTAGCGCTCCAGATAAACCCATAACCTTACCGCTAGGTGTCCATGTAGCTATATCATTGGACATTCCAGGTCCAACAATGCTTTCAAATTCTTTTGTCATATCTTCATGATGACGAAGAAGATCGTAATACTCCTCGGTAACTTTAGGCTCTTCGTATTTTTGATACTCATAGTCAGAGATATTTTTATTTATATTGCTTAAAATTTTATATTCAATATATCTTTTTGTCACAGCCTCTAGGAGTCTTTTTCTGCCAACAAATCTATGAGGACTCTGAACTTCTAGTCCTACACCTATAGTATTTTTATAACTTTCTGCTCTTCTTAGTATTTCTCTTATATCATCTTTGGTTAAATCTATAGGATATATTGATTGAGCTCTATCTCTGATTATAGACTCCTCTGCCTCAGAGATCTCTGTGTCATCGTTATCACTATCTATATTTTTATTATTAAAATTAAAAAATGATATATTATTATAATGATTATCAACAGAAATAATTACATCCAGCAGATCATGGTCATCGTCTAATGCTCCGTTCCTTTTTGCCGCTACAGCTCCGCTTAGAAATATCTCTACAGCCGAAGCTCTAGATCTAGCGTTGCTAATCTTTGCTCCTTCTGGCGCTGCAAGAACTGATCCAGACTCTTTGAGAGAAAAATATATAGAGTCAATTATGCTTTTTTGATCCAAATTTAACATAAAAGAAAGCTCATCTATAGATGTTATTTCTTTCTCTACAACTACTTCAACTATATCCTTTGAAAGAGCCCTGTATTTATTTTGAATCTCAAGATCTCTCTTTTCTTTATTTTTATTTTGAGAGTTAGCAAAAAACCTATATCTATTCTGCATGCTTTGAATATCTTTATCCATTATTTCTGGGCTGTTTATAGAGTTTAGCGTATCTATAATATCAAAGTCTGTAACTCCCACGTTTCTAGAATAAATAGCTTCAGTTATTTTTCTAGGATCCGTTTCTGCACCAATAATAATATTTTCAGGATTTAAAATTTCTATATCTGGCTTATAATGGCCTCCATAAACCATTCCTTTTCCAGCGATCTGCTCCAAAAGAGTTCTCTGAACATTTTCTTCCATAAGGCGCATCTTTCTTCGTTCTTCGTTGCTCTTACTTAGATCTGTTATATTATTTACATTTACAATTTCTAATACTTTATTTCTAAGAGTATATTTTGACCCGCTGATTAGATCATTGATAATATAATTGCTAATCTCATCTCTTGAGACAGGTTCAAGATCTTCTTTTTTAAATATAGTCTTATGCTCCATGATCCTTAGTAGCGGTGCGACAGTCTCTCCAACATACCATTTATATATTGGGCCGCCCGTATCTTCGTCGGTAACCTGCTTGCCGTTTTCATCTAAATTTTCAAGCTTTAAAGTATATACAAAATCTCCATAAACCTTGCCTGGCGAAACATATTCATTATTTATTACCGGCATAGCAGACTTGTATATCTTATAGCATTCTAATGCTTCTTTCTCTAAACCAAGAGCGCTAAGGGCTTTTTGTAGCGTTAAAATCTTTTCGTGCATAATGTTTTTGGCCACCCTTATTTAAATCCCTGGCTTTAACAATGAAAATCATTGTTAAATAAGCTATTTGTTAAACCCAGGATGAGTGCACATATGCACCATTCGACACCTCTGTTAGGAATTCTATTTTTCCCTTGTCTTCATAATCACACTCACAGTCGGCAGTGCACCCGCTTATTTTCCACTCTGTTCCGTTCTCGTCAACATAAAAAGAAGATCCATTTGCCGTTGCCTGTTCGCAAAGAGCATCCCAGACTGCGCCATCATCCCATGTCTGTCCTGCTTTTAAAGGGGTATAGTTTAACTGCCTCTGGAGTCTTCTATTCCAAGCTCGTCTGATCATTCTATAGTTTCTATTTGCTGCTATCTTTTTCATAACTTTGCCCTAATATCCTTGCCAGCCTAAGTTGAAAATAGCCTTATATGCTCCCCAGTCAGTAGCTTGCCTTGCGGTTTCTACCTCATCATGCTCGTAGTAAGAGCAATCGGAGTTTACCCAGTAGCGTTTTCCATCGTCCTCAATATAATATACTCCACCATGCTTTCCGGCCTCTCTACAAACCCTATCCCAACCTGCATCTGTATTCCAGTCGGCATAAGTTCTTGCTGTTTTTATAAGTCTATAATTTCTATTTGCTGCTATCTTTTTCATAATCTTGCTCCTTTGCTAGGCCAAACTAAGCCTCTCCTCCGCCTACTGAATCCATTAGGCCTTCGATATACTCTACGTTTTGATAAATAGAGCCTAAGGCGTCTTTCCAGGCCTGCCAATTCATTCGATAGGCGGTCGCATCTTGCTCTATTGTTGATGCAAGATTAGCTATTTGCTGAGAGGCCTGAGTAGCAGCCGCTGCATATTGACTATCTAATGCGGATTCTCCATCCGGAAGGGCTGGACCCTCCGGAGTGTTGCTTGCAAACTTATTAATAAAGTTTCTATAATTTCTATTTGCTGCTATCTTTTTCATAATATTTTTCTATGCCTCTGTTATCATACAAGTTGTGCAATATCCTGTATCTTTCTAAGATAAGCCTGAGTAGTTTCCAACTGGCGGAGAACCTCCTGACAAGAATCTTCCGGCAACAGGCCTCCGTTAGAAAGACCGCACCCGGCGCCAGGGCCTACAAGGGTTGTGGTCAACGCCGATAGCTGAAACCGGGCCTTACGAGACAGTACCTCTATTGAGTCTTCATCGAGATTTTCATGTACTTTACGATATGTAGACAACTTGCCCATCTTTCTAATTGTCTCGCTTCCTATCTTCTGGATTAATCCATCAACAAAGTCGGCTTCTTTTAATAGCCCTCTTTTATCTAGATTATTCGCTAAATTAATTAATTCTTTTTTCATAATATTATTCCTTATGCTACGTCAAGTAGCCATTTCCATGCGTTTATTCGTTCTCCAACCAAAGCTTTGGCAGGTTCTAGGTCTATCCCGTGAGCAGAAGCCAGCGCCTCTGCCTCTTGCGCAATTGCTGGGATGCTGGGATTATTTATTAAATCACAATACTTCTTTGCCTCGGACATTATTGGAGTATTCGTTCCGGGCATAGATATATCATTAAGAGGATTTGTTATAGCTCCCCACATAGAGCTTTCTAAAACATGATCATAGAGACCAAGAGTTTCAAGCATGCTGGCATAATTTTGATAGCTGCCTGCCAAGTCAATTGCAAACATAGCGGTTGGATATTGATTAAGAAAAGTGCTTAGCTGGTTATATAGCGGCTGGAAAGGATCGCCTGAAAAGCCATATATGCCAGATCCCAAAACATTTGAGGCAATCTGCCCTATGTCTGCAATGCTTCTGATCATATCTGCAAAATTATGCCCACAGATATGCACTCCCTGATTATCCCATACTAAAGAATTATTTCCTCCTCCAAAAGTATGGGTTGAAATAGCTCTTGGAAGGTTGTCTAGAATGTGAAGAAGAAGGCTTCTTCCGTCTAGCGCTAGCAAGCTTCCATAAACTGATCTAGCAAGCTGATTTGCTTTATCTACGGTCCATTCTGCAAATTGCTCCTGAAACTCTCCTGAGTGTACCATCTGTACTGCCTCTCCAAAGGCCCCCTCTTCGGCTCCTGCGCTCATAGTGGTGCCAAAGCCCTTGCTCCACTGCCTAGCCGGAGTATCCCATACAACCTCTTTTGTTGCGGAAGCTGCATCCGATGCTGTGTCTGCAACCCAATTTCCAGCAGACTGTGCGCCACTCCACGCAGAGCTTCCGGCGCCTTTTACATCGCTTACTAGATCGCTCCAGCCATAAGCCAGCTTGATTATAGTATCAGCTTTATCGGCCTCTCTAGATAGACCTCGCTTATCTAGCTCGTTAGCAATCAATATTAGTTCTTTTAAGCTTTGCACCTATAGCCCCTGTATATCAAGTAAGTATAGTTATACTTTCTATATTAAACTTATATAAATAATAGTTTTAATTAGAGGAATCTTCTTTCCTTTTGTACAAATCTATAGCATCCATAATTGTTCCCAGCTGCCCCTGACACATATCGTCTAAGTGCCTTTCTCCAGTAAGCACTTCTGAGGCTAACATGAAGTCTTCGTTATCATCCCAATCTATACCAGCTTCATCTGCAGCATCATGTATATCTTCGGGAACAAGAGCCCTTACTGCTATAGCCTCTTTAGATAGCCCCCTGCTGTCTAACCAGCGGTTTAGGTTTGCTAATTTTTTAATCATGATCGCCCATCTCTTCTTTTAGTTTTTCTGAAATAAAGGCATACGCATCATCTTTATGCGGCCTCTTGTCGGGCATTGTCTTTGGATAGCTAGACTCATGCCACTCTTCTAAATGATTTTTCGCTATATCAACCATCTCTCTATGCGTTGAAAGTTTTCCTTTGGTGCCATCTATAAAGGATATCCATCTTCTTCCCTCCTTTTGATTCCTGCCTATAAATCTAGATATAACCTCTCCAAGTATGTTCATAGACTCTTCTCTTGCCTTGTTATCAAAAGGAGGGTTGAACCTTTCTCCAAATCGATCCACCCAATGCTTTTTTGTCATACCACCCATCTGTTGAGATGGATCTTTAAACAGGCCTGGATTGTCATAAGCTGGAAAACTATCCCAGTGAGTCTCTGGAACGATGCCAAGTGGCTCTGATATTGTTACCCAAAAATCTTTTTTGCCCAGTTCATTTAAGTCAGATTTTATTTTATGATAAGCAGGATAATAGTGTCCAGAGCAAGTCCCGGCGCCCCAAGGTTTGGATGCTGCGCATGGAACCATTATTATATGGTCATACTCCTCTGGTATGTCATAGTTTGATATCAAATCAAACCAAGCCTTAACCTTAGGGCTGTTTAGCAAGTTCAGGGTCTCGCCTGGAGTATATGCCGTTAGCTCTGGGTCGATAGGTCCAAATGTATCTGTTGTTTTGTAACTTTTTGTATTTCTCTTTTTATCTACAAAAGATTCTCTTAATTCTTCCCATTTATCTTCCGGAATATAATCATAAGTTCTAGTGGGATGAGGCGTGCCTAACTGGTCAAGCTCATCATCAGATAGTTTTATTGAAATCTTTATCAAAGAATCTATGAAGTCAGACTCCTTAAAAAGCCGTCTATTATCCAGTTCATTTGCTATTTTAACCAAGTCTTTAAGCATTTTATCTCTCTAAAAAAGCCTAGCTATAAATAGGTTCTCTATTTTTGCCAAAACTTTGATTCCAAATCGCTCTTCCCTTCTATTGTGTGGCATTCCATCTTTCATAATTAAGTTATAAGTATCAGATAATGCGTCGAAAGCAATATACTCATATCCATTAGATTTTACTTCATCTGTAAATGCTTCTATCAAATCTACAATTCTAAGCCTATATCCCTTGTCTATTAAAAAGTTTGATACATAAAATATCTGGCCCTTTTGGGCAAGGCTACTCATAGCTTCAGAGAAGCTCTCCGGATCATTTGAGCAATCATCCTCAAAGCACTCTAACTCTTCGGGATATATATTTCTGCCTCCCATCTCATCCTCGAAAACTAGCTGGTAACCATACAGATATCCTTTGACCTTGCTGTCATCATCATCTGAGAAGATTACACCGGCAGCACCCGGTTGCTGAAAGTCGTCTAATATATCTTCAGAGTCTTGAGCATAATATGCTGGAAAATACTTATCTTCCAGAGCACTCATTTGTCCGGCTATTTCTTCTCCGGCTTCTTCCTTTAAATTTGTTATGAGAGCCGATGTCTTCAGCATCCTTAAAGTATGAGCATCTTTTGCGCAATGATTTTCTTCAAGCCACTTGCAAAGATTGGATAGTTTTTTAATTATTAAAGAGTTTATACTTGGATTGCTCATAGATGAAAAGATTATTTCCGAACTAATCTTTCCAGATTTAATTATATCCAATTTTAATGGAGTATGTTTTGCGCGTTTTTCATCAATGCCCCTATCGTCAGTAAGGTCAAATTTTGGAGATAACAAGTCAATACTTTCGCGTATGTTAAAATCTGTGTATGGCTCACCTGTGTATGGATCATTCGCCATAAATACTCGTGGATCACTATTTAGCGCAGCAGAATCAAATTTATGGTGATTGATTATTCTTGTGTATGCTTTTCCTACCAAAACGTGGCCTATGCCTTGATCTTCAAGATGCTTTGCAAGCAGAGAATAAAGCTCATCTGCAGTATAATTAATCGATCTCAGAGCCTCCTCTGCATGGGGGCTGGTTTCTATGTTGTCTAGTATTATCATAGAATCAGAATCATCTCTCCAATCGGTGTTTGATCGGCTAGGTGATCGAGGCTTTGAGAAGTCTGAAGGAACATAGTGAAAATATGACTGAGAAACTAGGACCCAGTCATTATCAGCAGTTATAGTCTCCAGTATAACTACTCCTGCATATTTATTTATAAATGAGTCTACAGCTGCCGAAGCGCCCATGCCGCCTATTACTTGGCAGCAGTTTGAGTCAGCTCCAACCTGAAAATGATATGGATCCAAATCGTTTAAAACTCTAAATCTCCATTTTTCACCTGGAAAGTGTAAGTTTGCCTTAAATAAGCTTTCTTCTTTTTTTTCTGCTAATTTATAATATTGCTTAAACTGTTCGCTCTGCGATATGATAGACTGAGCATACTTTATTTGTCTAATTATATATCTTATGGAATCAAAAATTGCATCTTTATTTTTAGATGGAATATAATTAAAAAGCTTATCTATAAACCCATCTAAAGAATCAGGTTCAGCAAAAGTTTTTAGCAGACTTATAAGCTCAGAGGTAAAAATAACTTTTTCAGGCCCAATTTCAGATTGAAACTGAATAGCTTTATCGGCAAGCTCTGCGTCTTGATTTTTGCTTATATCTATCCATGAAGATATTGCCTCTCTAATTATGTTAAGCTGAATTTTATCTAAATATTTTGAACTAATAAGCTCTTGCAACACTCTATCGTCCGAAAATGACTCTAGCAAATTTGCAACGTATAACAGCTTTATAATCTTTTCTTTTTTAGTTCCAGATATTTTCTCCAGAATCGTATCAAGTATAGCATTAGATTTTAGGCTATCATTACCTTTATCTTTAAAAAATACTGCCAAAAGATCCATAGATAACTTAGAAGAAGCACTAATGTTATCATACATAACTATAGAATTTAAAATAAACTGCTGCATTCTCTCTATAGAATTAAAGCTTTCATGACTTGACAACTTAAATAAGATTCTAAAAAATCTTTCTAATGGAACATCTCTCATGCCAGGAGTTCTGCTCAGATATGCGGTCAGAGTCTTTGCTTCTAAAGAGTTTTTCAAACTAAAGTTTGTCCAAAACTTTGAGAAATCTACGTTTTCAACTCGCTTCTTCTTGGCGTCATCACTATCGTCCTCGTCAATAACCATCGGAACTTGTGAAATGTTTTGGTAAAGATCTTCAGATTTATTGGTCATAAACGCCTCCTCTTCTCTATAGAATCGAAGAAGTGCGGGCCCAATGAAGTCTGCCCAGGCCTTTTGCTTGTATAAGTCTGGAATTGCTTTTTCCATGCTTGGACTAAAAGCTATATCAGTAGGAGATGCATGATCAGGAAGAAGTCCTGTTGGCACACGAACTCTATTTGCGCCTAATTTTTCGTAAAGCCAGTCAGACCTGTCTTCTTCTCCATAGATTTGAACCCCTCTGTTTAGCCATTCGTTGTCAAATGGCAGTAGGTCCGGAATAAATTCTTGCCTCTTTTTATAGTTTCTATATCCAGAGGTTCCGAAGTGCGAAAACCTTTCGCTAAGTATATCCCATTTTTTTAACTCAGGTCCGTCAGACATCATACTGTCGTATGCCTCTACCGCATCGGCGTAGGCGTCTTCTCGTACCTGAAGTGGCAAATCCAAAAGCTCGTAGTTTTCCCAGTTAGGAATAGGAGGCGTAATTACATCAAAGGTTTCTTCAAAAATTGATTGGATTATTCTGGCGGGATGCAGCCCGGCTGACGAATCTCGCCTATTCTTTTTTTCACTCAAAATAGGACTATAAAAGGTTCCTTCCATAGCTTTGCCAAGCGAAAACTTGTCGGAAAAATTTCGTCTGCCAGAGTCATAATCGCTTGGTGTATACTCAGTGAGCGCTTCATAGGCGCTTGGAAAGACGCTTAAAACACCTCTGGTCTTTATTCTTTCAGCAAGCTCTATATCGACCTCTTTAAAAAACTTTTTAAAGTCAATGTCTAAAAACCCATTCGAAGAAGCCTCATTTTTTTGCAGATTAGAAAAAATAGCATCTTCAATTTTGTCCTCTAGAAGAGTTTTAAAGATGCCTACAAAGGAATGGGACAAATTTGGAAGTGATCCAATTTGCTCCCCCTCTGTCAGGCTTGAAAGCAAAAGGTGCATGTTAACGTTCGCTAACTTAAAGCCCTCGGGCCCTGTACGCATCTGTTTGTTTGGTCCAAAGATAGCTACCCCTCTTATAAGCTCTTCGGTCTTGCGATCAATCACTGCTGGGTCATATTGAAGGCCATAAATCTTGAAAAACTTCTCTATTTCACTCTTGTATCTTTCAACCATACTTCTGGCGCTTTCTTCAACTTCCATGGAGGCGGCCATTACGGCTGCCCCATCTGATACCTTTAGATAATAGCTATTAAAGGTTTTGATCTGGCCTCTAAGAAATATGTCGGGCATGGCCCTACTTATCAGTATTTCTATCTGCCGTTTAAGAGGCCCTGAGGCCAGAGTGTCATCATTTTTTAGATCAAATGGCTCATAGGCACCAGTAGAAAGGTGCGCCTGTAGGCGGGGATCTCCCTCTATGCTGGTGTTTATAAATTCGCCCGAACGAGTGGCGTCAGCCATCGAGGCATTCCGATATTTTGGGGTGAAGTCCCAATGACCCTCTTCTATTGTATACCCGCTAAAGTTTACGGTATAATGATTTTTTATCATATTTACTACGGGCGACAAGTCTACCTTGGCCGAGCCATAGTCATACGGAAGAGATATTGGCAAAAGAAAGTTGATTATATTATCTCGTGCAATTGTACGTAAATCCATTTTGGACTTATAATAATTAATATCTTTACTTTCTTTATCAGGCTGATTGTAAATGTCAGAGTAAACATCAGAGTAAGAGTGTCTTCTGTGCAAGTATGGAATTTGGCCTTGATCTCTATAGAAATTATAATCCGAATAATTAGAGTTGAACTCTCCAGAGGTATGTATGTGAGTTGGAGATATTGCAGCAATAACCATAGCAAGCTCATCGATTGTAGCGAGGTTTAAATATCTCAAGTATTCATTAATATCTTTTGGAAAAATATCAGCCACAAAACCAGCTTCATCCACATATTTTGATCTTATATAATCAGCACATGCAGCATTAGCCTCCCAACAAAACCCGAAGGTCCTGACATTTTCAACATATTTAAAGGCAGGAGTTTTGGCAATATATCGTGCAGCAAGGCTTAGCCTATGATTTTCTGAATCTTCCAAAAGCCGGCCTATGTCGATATTATGACTTTTTATAATAGGGTGATTAACAAGTGCTGAATAAGTTTCTTCTTTTAATTTTAAAACTAATTTGCGTAAAAACGCCTTTGTGCTTTCTATCTCTCTTATTACAGATATTATAGAGAAAGCTTCCGCCTCAGAGCTTGGATTAGACTGCCCACTTCTTATAGGGGGCATTCTGATGTGGCCGTCGCTTCCCTTTAGAAGCATATCTATAGCCTTCTGCTCGTCATCACTCAGGGATTGGATCTCCACTGTTGATGGAGCACTATAATAGGAGCTTTCTTCTGTAGGCTCGTTCGCTACCTCTGAAGGCGAGAGCTGCTCTGACTGCGCCAGAAGCGCCTCATAATCCTCCTCCGTCTCTAACCACGGTTCGCCTTCCCTTGCTTTAAAAGCTGTATCATAAAAATCCTCTGCAAAAGATAATTCTTCATCCCAAGGCTTCTCTTGAGAGACTTTCAACAGTCTTTTTAAAACAACTTTTCTTGACATTATAAATCTTCATTACTTTGAATGTTTTGTGCTATGACGCCGACCCATTCCTTCAAACATTGGTAAGTGATCAGGGTACGCTTCGAACTCTAATGGACCACGGCGGTCGCTGTGTGGGTGTACCCAAGGATGTGTCTCTCTGTTGATATACATCGCTCTTTCTTCTCCCGTAAGTCCCATAAAATCCGCTTCTCTTTCATATTCTTTTTTAACATAATCTTTACCTTCATCTTCATCTTCATC